>Ga0209535_1000207_pt1 | contig 39835 bp, 33 predicted proteins | sample LinPmetageLP28_FD_184041 | JGI IMG/M metagenome (GOLD analysis project Ga0209535, IMG submission 184041) | Marine viral communities from the Pacific Ocean - LP-28 (SPAdes) (version 2) | ecosystem: Environmental > Aquatic > Marine > Oceanic | place: Pacific Ocean | collected 2009-08-22
TATGTCAAATTTAAACGAAGTGTTAGAATTCATTAAAAATTCAGATTTACAAGAATTTAATAAAATTAAAAATGCAGTTTCTATTAGAAAAACAGAACTTGCCTATGATGCTAAATTATCATTTAGAGTAGGAGATACAGTTGGTATTGATCATAAAAAAATATCTCCTAATGAAGCATTTAGAGTTATTAAAATTAATGCTAAAAATATTAAAGTTCAAGGTGATAGAGGTTCATATACAGTTGCACCAAGTTTGCTAGTTAAAAAGTAATTAAAAGTAATGCACAGGTAGCTTGGCTCCCCAGGCTATCTGTCGTATATTCACGTGTTCGAATGGTTCGGACGTTTAATTAATTATTAAAATAAAGGTTTATGTTAAATTACGAAAGTCAAGAGTTTAAGAGTTTAGAAGAGTTAAGAGAAATCGCTCCAAGTATTTTTACCCAAGTTGGTTCAGAAGATACAAGTGATAAGTATACACACATTCCAACTGATCAAGTGATCAAAGATATGGAATTATTAGGATGGGGTGTTGTAGATGCTAAAGAAGTTAAAGCTAGAAAAGAAACAACAGTTGGTTTCCAAAAGCATTTAGTTGTTTTTAGAAATAATGATGTTGTTATTAATGGTGAAGATGGTGATACCGTTTACCCACAAGTATTACTTACCAATTCTCACGATGGTAAAAATTCATTTCAATTTACAGCTGGATTATTTAGAATGATTTGTGAAAATGGTTTAGTTATAGCTACAGATACATTTGAGGATATTAAGATTCGTCATATGGGTTATGATTTCTCAACTTTACAAGATACTATTAAGGAGATGGTTGAAAAATTACCTTTAACTGTTGAAGCAATGAATAAGATGAAAGAAGTTGAATTACAAGAAGAGCAAATGTTTGATCTTGCTAAATCATTTCTAGATATTAGAGTAGAAGGTACGGATAATACCTTTGATAAACACGCAATTGAGGAAGTTTTAGAAGCTCAACGTAAGAAAGATGAAGGGAATATGCTTTGGGAAGTATTTAATCGTGTTCAAGAGAATATTATTGAAGGAAATTTCGAATATATTACTAAATCAGGAAAAAAACGTCAAGCTCGAGTTATTAAGAATTTCAAGCAAGATCAGGATGTTAACAAGAAAATGTTTAGTAAGGCATTAGAATTCGTAGCATAATGGAAAGGATAACAAAAAAAGCAGCGAAGGGGTTTATCCCCCTTCGTGAAAACTATGGAAACACGGATTTAGAACATGCTAAATATTTTACCCTAACACCTAGCGCAAAAGGGGATGGATGGGAGAATGTAACGTATTATACCGAAAAAAAGTATGGGGTTTATGCGGATCAAGGTGAAGGAGATCAATGGGTTTATATATTATCAAATCCCTCATTACCTAAAGAATATTTAAAAATTGGTTATACTAAGCTAAAACCTGAGGAAAGAGCTATTCAAATATCTTCTGCTACTGGTGTTCCAACACCTTATAAAGTAGAATGGGCCTATAAATGTTTTAATGGTGAAATAGTAGAAAGAATGACCCATGAAAAATTAAAAGCATTTAGAGTTAATAATAGAAAAGAATTTTTTCACATTAGCTTGGAAGAGGCAAAAGATAATATTATATTAATCGGCAATAAATTTAAATAATTATGAATACAATGGATCAAAGGTTTAAGGAAATAAATGAAGCAAAAAATAAAAAATTTAATGGTATAGATGTGGTGCAAGAACACTCCGACCAAAATAATTTAAAATCAGAGTTAATATCTGATTTATTAGCAACTACTACCATAATGGAGGAGCTTTGGAAATATCACCCAGACAATCCTAAAAAACAAGATATAAAAAAAGAATATAAGTTATTAATCCAAATACAGGAAGACATTGAAAAGGAATTAGAAGAAATTGAATAGTATTGTATATGTATAATTAACAATATATAAGAATATTTAAAATTATATGGAAGTGGATAAAAATAAAATTTTTGGTTTATTTGAGAATACCTCTAAAACCACAGATGAAAATAGTAGTAAAAAAAATAAATTAGCTGGGTATAAAGTTGGGTCTTATTATAATTTAGGGATGTTTACTAAATTAATTACTAACCATTTTGCTTTTCATGCTAAACTCCAAAAATTTTTAAAAAAAGAAGAACCTAACTATGATGTTGAATCTACAAGAGAAGCATCTGAATTTGTTGTTTTTAATAGAGCATTTAGTTACTTAAAAAAATTAGACCCTTTAAATAAAGACGTAACATTTATAATTTTAGATTTTAATAGTAAAATATTAAGTCAAACTTTAGAAAGTGCCCTTCAATATTTTGAAGAAGAAGAAGAATTTGAAAAATGTGCCCATATATTTAAATTCCAAAAAATATTAAAAGAAAGTAAAAGATAACTAGGCTCCCCAAAATATCCCTCGTACATTATTATTACAGGTTTAGGAAATAAGGAATAAAAAGGGAATAGAAATAAAGGTAATAAGAGGTATAAGGTATACCCCATACCCATATAATAAATAAATTATGAGAAATAGAAATTTAGTTACGAAGAAATTAGATCATTTAGAAACAACTTTAATCACACTCCAGCAAATTGTAAATCGTCAATCTCCAATTGAAACTTATACAGCTAATATTGTAAAAGCACAAGGGTTAATAGAGGATTTGAGAGATATGGTCGAAAGAGAACCAATGTCACCAACAGAATTAAATAAGTATTAATAATAAAATTAAGGTTATGAAATTATCAGCAGAGCAAATCCAAGCAAATTGGATCGAATTTAACACTAACATTGAAACATATATTACTGGAGATCGTAAACAGAAATTACTTGATTTCTATAAAAAATTTGAAGATCGTATTATCCTAATGCCAGCATCGCATAAGAAAGAATACCATTCAGCATTCCCAGGTGGGTATGTTGATCATGTTAATCGAGTAGTTAAAGCAGCATTATCAATGTCTGCTGTATGGGAAGGTTTTGGATGTGATATGACTACATTTACACAAGAAGAATTAGTATTTGCTGCTATTAACCATGATTTAGGTAAAATGGGAGATGAAGAACATGAATCTTACATCCCTCAGACTGATCAATGGAGACGTGATAAATTAGGTGAAGAGTATATGCACAATAAGAAAATTGCATTTGCTGCTGTTCCAGATCGTGGATTATTTTTATTACAATCACATGGGATACAATATACATTTAATGAAATGCTAGCTATCCAGACACATGATGGTTTATATGATCCTGCCAATGAAAAATATTTAAAATCATTCATGCCAGAAACAAAACCTCGCACATCCCTACCATTTATTTTGCATCAAGCTGATATGATGGCAGCACGTATTGAATTTGAGGTAGAATGGTTACCAAAGTTTTCTCAAAATAGCGTGGCTACGCCAAAAAAGAATTATACATTAAAGGGCAACATAAAATCATCCAAAACTAAAGCATTAAATACGCTATCTAGCCCTGGGTTAAAGAATATGTTAGATAACTTATGATTGAAATTATATTAGGGGTATTAGGAATATTGGTCGTTACCTTAGGGTATACGACCTTTAACCTTCTTCGTAAAAATGAAAAGGCAGAAGACATTATAACATCCCAATCTGAATTTTTTAATAATATAGTATCACAAATAAATATTTCTCAAAAACGTTTAGAAGAAATTGATCAAAAGGGTACATTTCATGGAGATGATGAAATAGGTTGGTTTTTTAATCAAATAAAAACAATTCAAAACGAACTCTCTCGTTTTAAATTAGACCAATAATTTATGATTCCTAGGAAAAGAAAAAAAAAGAGTAAAAACTATTTTACTCAAGAAACAGAAGACTATATTGTTTTATATAATAATACTCCTAATTCTGAAGTAAGAAGTAGGATATATGAAACTCATATACATTACCCCTTTTTTAAACTCACACAAAATATAATTCATACTTTTAAGTTTTATCATACTGAAGTAACAGATTTAGAACACTTACAACATGAAATAATTACTTTTTTATTATCTAAAATCCATTTGTTTGACCCAACAAGAGGGGCAAAAGCATATTCTTATTTTGGTACTATAGTTAAACGTTGGTTAATACTATATAATACTAAAAATTATAAAAAGAAAATAAATAAGGTAGGAGTAGATGAATTGTCTAAAGAGGGATCATCACACATATATAGTATGGGGGATGATAGAATTAAAAGTGATTTAGATAAATATGTTGATATCTATATAGACCATGTATCAGATAACATATTTGAATTATTCCCTAAAAAAAATGATGCTCAAATAGCGGATGCAATTTTAGAATTGTTTCGTAAGAGAGAAGACTTAGAAGTATTTAATAAAAAAGCACTTTATATTTATATAAGAGAAATGGTAGATGTAAAAACACCTAAAATAACTAAAATAGCTGACCGTCTTCATGATATCTTCAAATCACAGTATATATTTTATTTAGAAAACGGGTATACTAGATTCTAAAACTTTTTTATATCCATATTTATAACAAAACTACATTATGGGAGCATTAGAAAGTGTTGTATTTGGGAAGAAAAAATTCTCTAATATCTTAGAAGAGATATACAACAATCAAAAGAAAAAGGAAAAACAAATATCGGGTCTAATATCTGAACTTAAACCTCTTATATCAGATATAGGAGACGCAACTTTAATTGTTCCACTTATTAAAGAATATATGGATATTGGTGTTCGTAACGATGAACAATTAATTAAAATGGCTACTATAGTACAGCGTGTACTTAATAATAGCTCTAGCGATGATACATTAGGGCTTACTGATGGAGAAAAAGCAGAATTAATGGCTGAATTGGATAAGCTTAACGAAAACTTCGAGGAAAAAAAAGATGAGTAGTGGATTTGGTGGACTAAATCAAGGTCTAAATAATAGTAATAGTAATAATGCGGCATTAGAATCAATTAGTGAACTTAAGTCACTGGTAATTTCTGCTAGGGTTGTTGATATTATTTTGGATGAAACACACCCTGAATATAATAATGTAGGAGGTTGGAATGGAATTGGGACTATATTTTTTGAAAGTATAGATAAACCCGGTACTAAATTTCAAAACTTTTTAAAGGCAACACCTTTAATACCTAATATTAATCAATACCCAATCCCTAATGAATTAGTTATTTGTTTTAGATTACCAAATAGAGAGGTTTCTTCTTTAAATGATGATTTCCAATTTTATTATTTAAATCCTATTTCGATTTGGAACCACCCACACCACAATGCATATCCAGCTGCTAGAGAAACAGCAAATCCTATTGAGGGTAAATCAAAAAACTATTCTCAGATAGAAGCAGGTCAAGTTAACCAATCTCCAATAGATCAAACTTCAATCCAATTAAATCCTATAAGTGACACAGGAACTTTTGTTGAAAAAAGTAATATACAACCTTTATTACCCTTTTCAGGGGATGTGATAACTCAGGGAAGATATGCAAATTCAATACGTTTAGGAAGTACAGCTATTACAAATAGTAGTATAACAAATAATTGGTCTACAACTGGAGAAAATGGAGATCCTATAGTTATTTTAAGAAATGGGGTAGATGTTCCATCAACAACTTTAGGTTTTATACCTACTACAGAAAATATTAATAAAGACCTTTCATCTATATATTTGACATCAACACAGACATTACCCTTAGTTAATAGTATAGAAAATTATAAGGCTTTTAAAAACCCACCAAAATTACAAAGACTTTTTAATAAACCTCAAATTGCTTTAAACTCAGGGAGGTTAATATTTAATACAACATTAAATGATATTATTTTAACTTCAAAACAAAAAATTGCTTTATCTGCAGAAGATACTATAGGTATAACTTCTAAAAAAGAGTTTGTAGTAGATGCTAATAATATTAAATTAGGAAGTAGATTTGCTAATCAACCTATAATTTTAGGTGCTGATTTTATGGATCAATTTGAACAATTGTTAATATCAATAAAAAATTTAAGCTCTACATTAGAAAATTTACAAGATTGGCCTGGAGGAGTACCAGTACCAAGCCCTATTGTACCCCCTATGGCGACTGCAACTAAAGCTGTAATTGAAGAAATATTAAATTTAGTAACAGATGAAAAATCTCCATTACTATCTTCTAAATCTAGAGTAGAATAATGAAAATCATTTCCCAATACATATTATCTAATGACTACATCGTTGCTATCCAAACAAACGGTATCCAAAATCAGGCGGTATTAAAAGATTCTATTGGTTTTCCTATACAAGTAGGACCAAAAAATTTCGGGGCAACTGAAATTCAACTAGTTAATCAAATAATAACAGATTATCAACCTACTGGGTTAAAAAATGATAGCAATAATTGGTCTGTTGTTCCTACAATAGTAGAAAAAGTAGGAGCACCCCCAGCAATTCCACCTATTGTTAAATTATATACAGTAGAAGGAAGAATTGCTGACAAAAATACCCAAGAGCCTATACAGGGAATAAAAGTTTATATTTCATCTAGTTTACCTATATCTGAGAAAAATTATGGGACCGATAATGAAGTAGATCCAAATTCTACAGAAACCTATAAGCAAGGTTATGAAACAAAATCAGATGTAGATGGTGTTTGGGAATTAACTTTTAAAATAGAAACAGAAGAAGTTACCCCTGATGTATTTAGTGTAATAGAAACCCCAGATATAATATTTGAAAGTGAGGATATGCTTTTTGGTGAAGAAAAAAGAAAACCCTATGCAGGAGATAATGATATAAAAACAGTAAAATCTAGTTTAGATATTATTCAAATGAAACCCTTCATCCCGGATTTAAAAAAACAAACAACTGAATTAAAAAATATTGCGGGTGATGAAATTGATAAGTTAAAAAATATAATTCCTAAAGACCCAATGCAGGCCTTACAAAAGGCAGTAGGAAAAAAAATACAAGATATTATTAGAAAATTTATTCCTTTAATTATAGGAATGATTGCTAAATTTGGGATTAGTAAACTAACTGAAGCTTTAAAAGATGGGTTTAAAAAATTTGACAAAAAGAATTGTCCTAGCCCTGAAGAATTAAGAAAATTAATTAAAAAAAGAAATAAAATTGTTAAAATATTAAATGCTATATATAAATTTGTAGATGCTTTAGTAAAAGCAGCAGGTCTTGTTTTAACATTAATTCAATTATTTAAACTAGTAAAAAGTGTAGTAGTAAATTTACCAATTCCACAAGCAACAGGTTTACCCCCAGCAAAAGATGGTGGTGGTTTAGCATTTTCTCAACCTATGAGTGCAACATTAAAAAATGCGGACGCTATAGGTAAATTTGAACAAATTATTCAAAAATATGAATTTTTAACTATTATGGTATTAGCTATTTTAACTGTATTAAGGGCAGTTTTAAAAATGGCTATTGATTTACTTAAAGGTTTAGATGGGATGATAGAAACTTGTGCCGAAGAATTTTTAAACAACGAAGAAATAACATTAGAAGAATTAAATTCTGATTTATTAGAATCATTAAAAGAAGAAGAAGAAACACCCCTAGATCCTTTTTTAAATGGATTTGAATTTGAAGTTATTGCTGTTCCAAATACTGGAACTGGTTCTTTAAACCGTAGACAAGCAATAGCCAAAAATAAAGATAATGTTATACTATTAAGAGGAGAACCTTCATTTAGTGCTAGTGATCAAATTTTAATAGATGAACTCAAATTTTACATAACACAAAATAATTTAAAAGCTAACTAATTTAATATTTATAATAAATCAATAAGACATGAAATTAAGTCAATTAAAAACTATTGTAAAAGAAGCCGTAAAAGAGGCTATACAAGAGGAGATGAAAGACATCCTTATGGAAGCTGTACGTAGTCCTAAACAAACCGTTATCGAAACTAGAACAGCTTCCCCTACACCAATAACAGGAACACCTGGTCCAATGAATCCAGTAATGCAAACTTCTATGCCTGAAGATGATAGAATGGCAATGAGGGAAAATATACAAAATGTATTAGGATCTATGATGCCTAATGCTAATGGTACTATAAGTGCAAATACTAATAGTATGCCATTACAAGTAAATGGTAATACGGATACAACAAGTCCAAACGGTAGTTTACCTGAAGGGAATGTATCAATGGATCAGATTATGAGTTTAATGAATAATAAAGCATAATTATGGCTATAGATGCTAGACAAATATATCCTAATGATTTAGACCCTAGTCGAGCTATTGGGGTTAATTTACCATTTAATGGAGAGTCGGTATTTACCCCAAATTATCAAACTAAAGACGCTATTAAAAATAACCTAGTTAATTATTTATTAACAAACCCAGGTGAAAGATTTGAAAATCCTACTTTTGGTGGGGGTTTAAGAAGATTTATATTTAGCCAAATAGAAAATAATAATCTAGACTTTATTAAAAATGATATCCAGCTAAAAATTAACCAAAATTTTAGTAATATAACTTTACAATCTATAGATATATTACGTCAAGAAGATAACAATACTATTATAGTAAAAATAAATTATAGTATACCCAATACAAATATAAACGATGAATTGGTATTAAATTTTAACTAATGGCAAATACAAATATAATAAGAAGAAATATAAGTTATTTAAATAGGGATTTTAATGAAATTAGAAATAGATTAATAAATTATTCTAAATCATACTTCCCAAACACTTATACTGATTTTTCCTCAACATCCCCGGGTATGATGTTTATGGAACAAATTGCATACGCAGGAGATGTTCTTTCTTTTTATTTAGATAATCAAGTACAGGAAACATATCTACAATACACTAGGCAAAGTAACAACCTATTTGAAATGGCTTATATGTTTGGTTATAAACCTAAAATTACAGGACTAGCTAGTACTACTATAGATTTCTATCAACAACTACCTGCTAAAATTGTTAATGGTCAAGCCCTCCCAGATTATGACTATGCTTTATATATACCCCAAAATACAACAGTATCTTCAAGAAGAGGAGCTAACTTTATTATTGAAGACCCAGTAGATTTTACAGTCTCAGGGTCACAAGACCCCACTTCAATTACTATAGCACAAGTATCTGGAGGTGAGCCTCAATATTATTTATTAAGAAAACAAAGAAACGCTCTGTCTGGGAATATATTTACAAAGACATTTAGTATAGGGGAATACGAAGAATTTCCTACAATAGAAATTGATAGTGAAACTATAGCAGAAATAATAGATATAACAGATTCAGAAGGAAATAAATATTATGAAGTAGATTATTTAGCCCAAGAACTAGTTTTTCTTGAAACTAAAAATACTAATGTAAATGATCCTAATAATTATCAAAATGTAGGACAAGTACCTTATATTTTAAATACATTAAAAACACAATATAGGTTTATTACTAGGTACTTAAACCAAACTACATTACAAATCCAATTTGGCTCAGGTAACCCAGAAGATACAACAGAAGATATTATTCCAAACCCAGATAATGTAGGTTTAGGATTACCTTTTAAAAAGGATAAATTAACAACTGCTTATTCACCTACTAATTTTATATTTACAAATACTTATGGAGTTGCTCCAAGTAATACTGATTTAACTGTAAGATACTTAGCAGGAGGTGGTATTGGGTCTAATGTTGAGGCAAACACATTAACAACCCCATCAACCCCGGGTATTAGATTTCTTAAAAATAACCTAAATACTAATACTGCAAATTATATTTTTAATTCAATAGCATCTAACAACCAAAATGCAGCAACTGGTGGAAGTAATGGAGACACAACAGCTGAAATAAGACAAAATACTTTAGCACAATCTAATACTCAATTAAGAGCAGTAACGGCTGATGATTATCTAATTAGAGCTTTAAGTATGCCTGGAAAGTTCGGTGACATATCAAAAGCATATATTATAAAACCATCTGCAACCAATTTAGATAATTCTATATTAGATTTATATATCCTTGCTTATGATGAAAGACGTAAACTTACTAAGTCAAGTAATACTTTAAAACAAAATATAAAAACTTACATAAATAATTATAAAACAATTGGTGATAATATTAATATCAAAGATGGATTTATTATTAATATTGGGTGTGAATTTGAAATAGTCTCTAGACCAGATGTAAATAATAATGTAGTATTAGAAAATTGTATATTTTCTTTAAAACAGTTCTTTAAAATAGATAGATTTCAAATAAATCAACCAATAATGTTAAGGGACATTCAAGTTTTATTAGATAATATAGATGGAGTACAATCCGTAAAAAATGTAAAAATAGTAAATAAAGTAGGAGAAAATCTAGGATATTCTCAATATGCTTATGATATAGCGGGCGCTACCCAAAACCAAATAATCTACCCATCTTTAGATCCTATGATTTTTGAAATAAAATTCCCTAATCAGGATATAAAAGGAAGAGTAGTAAACTTATAATTATGGCAGTATATAAATTATTCCCAATTAAAGATGCAACTATATATTCTGGCTACCCAGTTATGAATACGGGGTTAGATGAATTATTAGAAGTAAATAGTGAATTTCCTATTAGATTAACTCCTAGCCCAAGAGTAGCTAGAAGTTTAATTCAATTTGATCAAACGGAAATAGACAAAGTTTTCGATACTAAAATACTAAATTCAAATTGGTCTTCTAGCTTACAAACATTTATATCAGTAGCAGAAGGAGTTACTCAAACTTCTACCATATATTGTTACCCATTAACAGGTTCATGGGTTAATGGAACAGGACGATATTTAGATTCACCACAAACTATGAATGGGGTTAGTTGGGATTTTACCCAAAACTCAGGTTCTGGTGTATGGGATGTTGATACTACAAGAACATTTGTTACAAGTTCATATCCTGATATAACTCAAAGAGGAGGTGGAACATGGTATACTGGGTCAGATAATCCTAATATTATATCTGTAGAAAAATCACAATCTTTTTCTCAAAGATCAACAAAAGATTTAAATATTAATATTACGGATCAGATTAGTTTATGGTATTCATCTTCTAAAAATTTAGATGATGGGTATGTATCTGTAAAAAATGAAGGACTTATTTTAAAGTGGTCCGACAATTTAGAATTTACAGCAAATAGATCAGTACAACCTATAATGAAATTTTATTCAGTTGATACTAATACTATTTATCCCCCAACTTTAAATTTAAAGTGGGATGATGTTAGTTATAATACAACTTTAACTGAAATATCAACAACTGATTTATTTATAGGGTTAGATTCAAATCCTGGAGTATTTAGAGCAAATAGTATAAATAGATTTAGATTAAACGTGCGTCCTGAATTCCCAGTTCGTACATTCCAAACAGCATCTATATACACTACTAATTTTGCTTTACCTCAAGATTCATATTATGCTATAAAAGATTTAGATACTAATGAGTTTGTAATAGATTTTGACACAGATTTTACAAAAATTAGTTGTGATAATAATAGTAATTATTTTGATATTTACATGAATGGTTTACAACCCGAAAGATATTATAAGGTATTAATAAAAACTACAATTAGTAGTAGTGTAATAGTTAAGGATGAAGATTATTACTTTAAAGTAATTAATGGGTAATGGCTGAAGATAATAAAAGAATAGATTTAAGAAAAGATGTTTTTAATAAAACAGAATATATTAAAACCATTGACACCAGGTTTACTGAATTTGGGGTTAAATCTATAGCGGAACAGGTTCAAGATGAAACTAGTGTTGAAGAATTTTTTCAATATTATAATGAATTATTTTATGAAATACCAGCGGAGGGTGAAACTAATTCTCATAGGTATTTAGTAATCCAAAGTGGAGAATATATAAATTTTGATGAAAATTTAGATGAATTAGAAGCTTTAAGAGAAGAAATAGCTAGATTAAGGACAGATATTTTAGAATTACAAATTAAAAATATTGAATTGGAAACGGGAACAGCCTTAAATATTGACACATCAGCATTAAAGAACCAAATAAATGGTTTAGGGGCTGATATAAACGCTAATAATGCTTCATTAGTAACAGCACAAGAAGAAGCTAAAAAAGCAAGCGAGGAAGCTTTTGCAGCACGAGATAATAGTACAAACACATCAGGAGTAGGATATTTTTAAAATAGTATATGGAAGAAAACGATATTTTAATACAAAATTTAGAACCCAATAGTTTTGAAATTCAAAATTATTCTTCTGCAGATAATAATCTAATTTTAAATTCTGAATTAGATACTAATTGGTCTAGTTCTGGTGATTATATAGAATACTATATATATGATTCTAATGAAAATTTAGTTTACCCTGATGATAATCCAATTCCATTAGATAATTTTTCAATTTTAAAGGGTGATGTATATGTAAATCCATCTGATGATTTAGATTATTTAGGATTTAATGAAGGTGCATGGATTATTAATTATAATTTTTATAGAAAAAAACTAAACTCGGATATTCAAAATAAGTATTTTATAAAAGAAATATCTGGAGATAGAACAGAATTAAAATTAGATAGTAATGTTATTGCAAATGAAGATATAATATCTTCTACAAATAATTTTGAAAACTATAGAAAAAATTCAGATTATTTTGTTGATTTTCTTTTAAATTTTGGAAGTAATGAACAAGTTATAGCTAATAATATTAAGTTAGATACAACTACATTAAATGATCCCTTAATATTAATTAAATTATATGAACCCCTTCCTTCTAACTTTGATGTAAAGGATGAATTATGGGTAGTAGAAAAATTATCTGATTCTTTAGCTTTTAAAGTAACTTTTCCATTTACAATAGAAGAACAAACATTTCAAAATTTCATACAAGGTCCAAATCTTAACTTAGATATTACAAACCAAGTAGGGGCATCAGGTCAATTTGAAACTTATAATACTTTACTAAATACAAATTCAACAAGTTCATTTAATCAAATACAAAGTATATTAAATGAAAATGATATTCAAATTAATGTTAATTATGAAAAATATAGTGAATATGTACAATTTAGCTCAGCTCAAACACGTTTAGAAAATTTTGCTTATAAAGCGGGAAGAATAGAATATTTCACTAATCAAATCAAAGCACTTTCAAGTCAAATTCAAAGTGATACTACTAAAACAGCGGCCTATAGTTCAAGTAAAGCTGTATATGAAAGAGATATTAAGGATCTTATAACTAATTTTGATGGTTATGACTACTTCCTTTACTATAATAGTGGGTCAAAAGATACATGGCCTAAACAAACATCAACTTTACCTTATATTTTATACCCTACAGGAAGTACAGAAGTTCTTACGTGGTTAGGGAGTACAAACACTGGAAATGCCTATTATGGGGGACAAGCTCTTTCGGCATCAGAATATGATGAAAATAATAGTAATAGATTATTCAACACAATTCCTGAATACTTAAGAGATGATCCCGCAAATGATCCATATAAATTATTTGTAGATATGGCGGGTCAATATTATGATGATGTATGGGTTCACACAAAAGATATAACTAATAAATTTTCAACTGATAATCGTTTAGATTATGGTATTTCTAAAGATTTAGTAGAAGCAGCACTTAAAGATTTTGGTGTTAAATTATATTCTAATAATTTTAACAATAATAATATATTTACTTCTTTACTAGGAATCACACCCTCAGGAAGTTATTTCCCATTTCCGGAAATGACTAATAGTTTACCAACACCTTCTGGGTTTGAGTACGTAAATACTGAAATATCTAGTTCGAATGACCCAATATCATTAGATGGGGTTAATAAGCGTTTATATAAACGTCTTTACCATAACTTACCTTATCTTTTTAAAACAAAAGGTACAATAGCTGGGTTAGAAGCAATACTTTCTATATATGGTATACCAGATACTATTCTAAGAGTAAATGAGTTTGGAGGTAAAGATCGAGTAAACTCACAAGATTGGGATCTACAACAAAGGGTATTTAATTACAAGTTTGATACTGATGGAAAATATATTGTAAGTTCATCACTTGGTTCTAACACAAATTTTGGGGGTTCAAATCCAACTACAATACAATTTAGATTTAAAACCGATGGTATTCCTACAAATTTTTCTCAATCTCTTTTTCACCTAAACAAAAAATCAGCAGTATTATTAGAATATACAGGATCGGGGTTAATTAGTGGTTCATATTCTGGTTCAATACCCTCTCCTTATAACAAATATGGTACTTTAAAATTTATACCCGATTTTAATAATGCTACTATTAGTTCAAGTTTATATTTTCCATTTTTTGATGGAAATTGGTGGTCTGTTCAAACAACAGTAGAAGCATCAAATACAGCTTCTTTAACTGCAGCTAATCAAATTAATAAAAAACTAGGATTTAGTGGATCTTCAGTCTCAACAGGGTTTGATAGTTCTTATTATTTTAGTGCTCCTGAAATAGTATTCCCCGCAGTCAGTAATTATGGTATTGGAACAAAAAATTATGAATTATTTTCAGGGTCTTATCAAGAAATAAGATACTATAATAGTAAAATTAAAAACGATGTGTTTTATGATTATACTATGAATCCTTACTCTTTTGAAGGAAATACTATTAACTCCGCTCCTAATGAGCTATTTTTTAGAGCAGATTTAGGTACTTTATTAAATACGGGTAGCACAATATCAGTCCACCCAAAAATAACAGGGTCATCTACTTTTATGACTTCTTCATTTTCTTTGGGCAGTGATTTTTATATTAGTTCTTCTAATTTCTCAGTCAATAGAGAATTAATACATCAAGATCAAGTAATAGGTGGTATAAAAAATAGAATAACAGATAAAATAACTATAAACGAGGCAATACTACCAGAAGGTAATACTTTATCACCAATTAGGTCAATACAACAAACTTCATTTTTAAGCTCTAGTTATACTCCTGATATAGATTATTTAGAAATAGCATTTTCACCTCAAAATCAAATTAATGATGATATTAATTCCCAAATGGGGTATTTTAACATAGGTGAATACATAGGAGATCCTAGGCATATATCTCAATCGGGTCGCAGTTACCCTGATTTAGATACGTTAAGAGACGCGTATTTTCAAAAATATATGGCGAGCTATGACCTAGTAGACTTTGTAAGGTTAATAAAATTCTTTGATAATTCTTTATTTAAGATGATTAAAGACTATACTCCGGCTAGATCAACTTTATCATCTGGGGTAGTAGTAAAACAACATTTACTAGAAAGAAATAGACAACGCCCTCCACAAGTATCTAGTTTAAATGCAACATATTCAGGTACTTTAAAACCACAAGTAAGAGATTATAGCACTGGATCAGGTGATACAGGAGCATACGAGTTTTATGGAGGTTCATCTATATATAGATTTAGTGGTGGTACTGGAGGATCATTAGAAGCCTTTAATGGTTTACAAACCTCTCCATCAGCTTCGGCTTATGGTTTAACTAATAGATTTGGTTTAACTCAAAGTTTTTTAGAACAAAAAGAAGGAAAACTAGGACAATCCGTAGAACTTATATGGAATCAAGATGAGTTTTACAACGGTGAATTTAGTGGATCTAATATAACAGTAGTTACCCAATCTATAAGTCCTGGATGTATACCTTACCATAAAATACCAGATGATCCAGTTAGATATTATCCCCTATTTTTTTCTGATTCTCAAGATGATTTCTTTTTTGGTACAACAACCCTAGAATTTTGGCAAGATAATAGAAATGAACCTTTACCTGGTTATGCTTGGTTGTTTGTAGATAGAAACCCAAATACAGGACAAGATGAAGTAGTTAAAATTAAATTAGCTGAAAAAGATTATGATGGGAATGAAGTTAGAGATTATTTAATTGGAGTAGAATTTATACAATTTATATTCCCTGAAGGATTTAAAAAGTATTTTATAGAAGGTACTATTATTAATTCTAACTCAGCACTATTAAATGTAGATACTACTAAAGGAGATTATCTATTTGTTTCATCTTCTAATGGGGGTACAGAAAATTGGAGTTTAAAGGTTTCAGGAAATGTATCATCATCTAATAATCCTAACCTTCCTGGATTTAATGTAAATTCTCAAAACTATTTCCATGCTCAATCTAACCAGCAATTACAGACTATAAGATTTTATAATGATGTATATCAAGATGCTTTAGGGTTCTTTGATACAGGTTCAATAGACTATTTAACAACTAGTTTAGGTAATAATGAAGTAGCATATGATTGGGGGGTTTATACAATACCAAGAACATCAAATGTTCCATGGGTAATATCAGCTTCTATAGCATATAGTGCATCTGGAGGTGGTTTAATATCTACTCCTATTTTAACAAAAGGAATATACCATTCAGGTAGTAGTCAAACATCGGAATTAAGTAAATCAAACTACCCCCTTCAACCTGGGTTTCAAAATACTGCAAGTATAATACTTCCCCCTACCTCAATAGGTTTAGACCCATCATTCTTTAATAATAATATTTCAAATGCGGCATTTGGAGATGAACTCCATCCTTTTAGAATACCATATATATTTACAACAGATACTAATTTTGATACTAATGGTTCTGCTTTCATTGGCAACGTAGCCTTTAATAATGTTAATATTAGCGATGCCACCCAAATATACATATCATTAACTGATACTGCAGTTGGTGCTGTAGATTGGGTTCCTTTTAATAATGCAAATAGCATTACAGTTTTTAACCCTAATACAGATAATAACCGTATTACAGTATCAAATGCTACTACAGTTAATCCTAGTAATGGATTACCATATTTTATTGGTAGTGGTGGTGCCTGGGTAATTAAAGAATTTGCAGCGGGGCAGGCAGAATTATTTGGTGCCGGCTTTGCGGAAAATGATCCTATAACCGCAATCCCTAATACTATTAGTGATGCATCGGGTCATTCTAGAATATTCCAAGCAGGTACCGCATCATTTAATTTTAACTTTGATGAATTTAATATAGGAGGATCAATTCCTATTCCTGAACCTAGTCTTTTTGATGTTTTTGCACAACAAGGCAATACTGATGATACCCCTACAGGTTGGTCTAACTCAAATTTCCAACCAACAACATCTACAAGTTATACAACATTTGATATAGAAAACGGAGTAGGAGTAATAACTATACCAATTAAAGATTTATTAACTGATATACAAGACCAAGCTTCTAGTGCGGTACTTTCTACTGTATCTGTTTTTTTTAATTACCAAGTTGGCTCAGATGCACATATTCCTGGTTTCCCTCCTCCTGATAACCCCAACATTTTTGCTAATGGTCAAAATAATCAGGTATTACTAGCATATCAGATAGTAGATCATGGGGATCCAATTACTCAAAATGCTGGGCAAGTTGTTAGTAGAAGAATCAATGGTACTCTTAGTAATTTTAACACATCAGCGGGCACACAGAATGTATTTAAACAGACTGTAGACTTCTCACTTGGTGATATAATTACAAACCCAGCTAATTTATCTGGGGATGGGAAAGATTTGAAAATAATGATGGTATTTAGAGGATTTGACCAAGTATTTAATTATTGGATTACAAATTATTCTAGTAGAATTGGGTTTTCTGAACAAATTGGTGTAGACGAAGAAGCTAATACAAATGCAGATTATACTGCGCAAGGTAATGCAGGTGTTACTGAAGAAGATGGTACTTCTTATTCAGGTACTTCAACATTTCAAAATATTACTTTTGCATTAACTACTGCAACCCAAGGTGCTGCTAATAATGTTAGTAAATTAGAATATGGTGGGGTTAAAAACTCATTAGCAATACATGGGAATGTCCAACAAAGATTATGGATAACAGGATCTAATCATACTCCTAGACAATTAATAACATCTTCACTATTTCTTAATGATGTAGATATTAGCCCTGGATCAACAGTAACATTTCCTGATAGCCCAATAATTGTTCCTAAAAGAACAAATCAATATACCGAACTTAGATATGGTATTACAGGATCGGGTGTAGATACCGCTACTTTTGAATATACAGATGCTGGTACTAATACAATTTTTACAAAAACTTTAACATCCGAACAAAAAATGGTTGTTAGTGTTAGGAGTGGGGGAACAATACCAACTCAAACATCTGGTGGAGGAAGTATTGGTGTTAACTTAAACAAAACTAATGTTTTATATCCTACTATTAATACAACGGGTAGTATGTATTTTATAGAAACTTTCATTTCAGGTTGTAGGTACCCAAATGAAGCAGCAGTATCACCTGGTGGAGTTACACAAGCCGTTCCTACTACTTATTTATTACCTGCTTTTAATACTGCTAATCCTTCATTACAAATAACAAATTCTATAGCATCAGGAGAAAGTGGGTATAGATTTACTGGTTCTTTACATATATATAAAGGAAATGCTGATAACAAGAGTAATATAGGAAATCCTATAATGACAAGAGATTTTATTGTACCTAATAGTGAATCAATTCAAAATATAGAACTTAGTGGTTCATTTGTATCTAATTTTAAATATAATGATACTTTTAGAATAGCAATAGGTGCAAGTAAAAATGTTGGGTCATACCTAGATATAACAGAATATACAATGAGTATATTCCCATCAGAATCAAAATTTGCTAGTATAGTAGATGATCCTACAGAATATGGTTATGCTTTATATGGAACCTCAGAAGTTTATGGAGGTTCAACAGCGGTATTAAACCCTGGATATGGTATATATTCAGTTCCAATTTTAACAGAATTAATTGTTCCTAATTTTTATGCAGGAAATGTTTTACCTTTTGCTTTAGCATTAGATTGTCAACCCTTAATTAATAATTTTAATCTTCAAAGACAGAATACATATTTAATGGATGTTGACTACAATAATTCTTTTGGTGTATTTAAACCTGTAAATCTTCAACAAATAATATCAGGTAGTGCTCAAAGAGCTACAGTTCCCGATTCTAATTATACTCAACATACTTGGACAGATATAAGATATCAGGGATCTAAAGCTCAATCTGAATTTTTAAATGTATGGTCCCCAAGTGATTTTGGAACATACGGTCAATTACCCGTAATAGAATTAAGAAATGCATATTTTGGGTATTTTAGTTCATTTAAAGACCCTTATCCTTTAAGAAATGATGTTACTAGAATGAATTTATCATACTTAATAGATGATCAAGGAAATGCTTTACCACCTTCATTACAGGGTGTAGCTGCGGATATTGTAGAAAAAATATTTCCTATAGCTAAAACAACTAGATTATCAATAGATATAGAAGCTGCAGAACAAGTCTTAGAAGAAATAAATCAAGAACATTCAATATTAACAGTTGGTTCTTACCCTGTACCTATTTTATATTCCCAAACAAGTAGTAGAGGATACTCTAACCAAATAGCATTCTCAGGATCTGGACGCCTTAGTTTATATGATAACCCAGGAACTGGTTTTACTGATTATTCATTTCTTGTAGAAGGAACATCCTCTGGAACTAATGATAGTGGTAGAAATATAAGTTTATACTTAAACCCTTCAGCAAATTATCAAACAAGTTCATACGCATCACGATCATATATTGGTGGAGAACAAGCACCAAATGGCAATACTATCCCAGAAGGAGCTGTTACATTTATGAGCGAAAGTTATGTTGCAGCGGGTCAAGACACTTCACAAATGCAATATTTAGACTTACAATTTTCACTTCCAACAACCTATATCTCATCTGCGGATTATTTTAGAAAAGGAAACTGGAAAAGAAAAACAAAAAGAAAGGAATATACAGAATTTAAAACTGCCTTGTCTTTAGAATATTATTATTTAAATAGTGCTGGAACTGGTTATAATAGTAAAAATATACCTTTTATAGCTACTGATGTGCAATTAAGAGTATGGAAAGGCGCAACCCCATTTGACGCAGGTTCAGTAGTAGATAAAGTGGTTTTTATTAAATCACAATCTTCTAATACTAGAGGAACTGGACGATGGAATAAGAAATCAACTAGTTCAAGAAATCGTAAACAATCATCAGGGATTGGTTTAGATAGAAACAACCAACTTAATATGCATGTTAATGAAGATGCACTTTATGCAGTATTAGACCAAAGAGGGCTTGGTAGAGATGGAATTACGGGGTTAGAATGGGTTTTTGTTGCAAATTCCGGAGAAAATACATACCAAAAAGATAGTTATTTAAGATGGAAAATTACAGGAAATATGATGCCTGGTAATGATGGTACTAATACCATTAACCCAGCAACATTCCCAGGACCTAAATATGCAACTAAATTTACAATGATAGGGTCTAAATCTCATTTATTAGCAACAGAAAATACAGCTTCAGCTCCATTTTGGGTATTTGCAAACGACTTACCATCAGCAGCAATTCCAACTACAGATACTTCATCCAGGTATATATATATGACTTCAAATTTAATAAATGAAGCATTTGGTGATACATGGAAACAAGGAGAATTACCTTATATCCCTGGTCCTTATGAAGGTTTCCCAGGTAATATGGAACCTAATTCAACTAAAATAGGACCTACTTATGCAAATTTTAATATCCAGGAACAAGATGAAATTAGATTTAGTAATAATGAAAACTATTCATATCAAATTGTAAAAGTTTGGGCTCCACAAGAAAATATAATGGGTGATGATATAGGACGTATTAAATTAGAATTAGATGCTTCATTACCTCAATCATCTTCACTTAATAAAGATTTCTTTTTATTAAGAAGAAACGTAGCAAGTGCTAATAGTGTAATTTTAGATTTAGAATACCCATATGATTTAGCAACTATATCTGCTTCATATGTTGAATCACAAGAACGTACTGGTAAACTACTTAGAACCAAAGATGCTTTATTAGGATCAATTCAACAACAACCTTCTGCTGCCCCTACAGGTTCATATACAAATGTTACTTTAACATCAATAGGAGGAAATGGTTCGGGTGCACAGGCAACTATAATAGTAAGTGGGAGTGGTGCAACAGGAAATATTACGTATATTGAAATAACCCGTGCAGGGAATGGATATACAATTAATGAATTATTAAGTATAGATGGTATTGGTGGTGGTAATGGTAGAATACAATTAACAGCTTTAGATATAGGACAAAAATCAGTACTTGTACAAGATAATGTACCAGCAGAATTTAGTGCCGCAGGGATTATGTTCCCAGAGTTTCCATCAAATAGAATAGAAAATAGTGCATCTATAATAATAAATGATTTAATTAGTAAAGGAATAATAAATAATTAAAAGAATATATATTTATAACATATAATAACAATTTATATAATAATACAAAATGGGATATTTAAACAATTCAGTAATAACAGTTGATGCTATTCTTACTAAAAAAGGAAGAGAATTATTAGCAAAAAATGATGGTTCTTTTAGAATTACACAATTTGCATTAGCCGATGATGAAATAGATTATACACTTTATAATCCAAACCATCCCTCAGGTTCTGCATATTATGGAGAGGCAATAGAAAATATGCCTTTATTAGAAGCATTTCCGGATGAACAACAAATAATGAAATATAAGTTAACTACTTTACCTCGTGGTACTGCTAGACTACCTGTACTTGATTTAGGTTATGCATCTATCAATTTAAGACAGGGAGCTCAATTAGCAATAACACCTCAAACTTTAAATTATTTAGGAAATTCACAAACCTTTGAATCTAGTGGTTATACCGCAACAGTAGGAGACGTACGTTTATTCTCTCAATTTCAAGGACAAGGAGTTAATACGGAAGCAGCACAGGCTTCTAATGCAACTTCTACATCAACAATAGGAACAAATATATCTACAACAGTAACAGGAACACAAATTAATATAACTGCTACAACTGTAAATACTTTATTTGGTACACAATCACAACTTAAAACAACATTAACCGTAACTGGTTTAGATAGTGGAGCTAGAATAACAATTCCAGTAACAATAACACAAAACCGTTTAACTAAATAAATATGGGCTTTAAAAGATTCGATCCGGAAGACTTTGTAGTAAGTGCAGATACAGTTACATCAACTGTATGGTCAGGTTTTCAACCAACACTAAATACTTATTTTACATCTTCTGTACAAAAAGAAGGAACATCAGGTCCTTATTATTTAAATATATTTCAAACATCATCAATAGCTGCTGGATCAGAAATACAATTCGCTATTGCGTTTGGAGATAAAACAGGAAGAGGAGCTGTACAATTTGATAATGGTGTTCCTCAACTTACACCCTCAAGGGTTAATTATGGACAATATAGAACTTTAGTATTAGAAGATGAAAATGCTGATTTTGTATATGGTTTAAATTTTTCAGGAAGTTATTTTTATGCTATTAATGTTGAAAGAGCAAGGTATAAAGAATCATTATTTCCTGGTACTTTTAATTTGGTATTATCTAGTAGTAATAACCAATTGAATTCAATTCAATTAACTGATAATTCAAATGAAGTAACGGTTCCACAATTTTTTGGTACAATGAGAGCTTATCAAGTAATTAGTGGCTCATTTGGAACCTCATGGAGAGGAAATGGATACTCGTATAGTGGTTCTTACGGTTTATTCTTACCAGATATTTCTACTATATTATTAAATGGACCAGCATTAGATGATAACTCTGCTCCAGGTACTACAGGATTAGATGATGGTGGTGGAATTAATCTAAAAACAAATTTACAAAATGATTTTAATGGTGATAATGCTACAAAACTTTATAACCATATTTCAGGATCAAATGGGGATTCAAATGGTAGAATTTTCCAATTAAATTCTCAAGAAACTGTTACATCTGATTTTGTATTTGTTAGAACTAGAAATTCTGAATTTAATTACTCAGAAAATCCTTCATTTATATCAGGTTCAACTGGTGAAGTAATTTATAATTATTTTATTGATAATCCACAAACCTTTCCTACCACCGTAGGAATGTATAATGATTCAAATGATTTAATGGCTGTAGCAAAATTATCAAAACCAATTACTAAAGATTTTACAAAAGAAGCTCTTATTAGAGTTAAATTAGATTTTTAAAAATGGAATGGCAGCTTTTAAACAATTCAACTCCGAAGATATAGTAATTTCTCCTTTAGAAGTAAACAAAAGTTTTACTTTTAGAGGTAATGAATTAACAGGTTCCGATGTTGTAATATCAAGGTATTTAGGCAAAAATAATAATTTTTTAACAGACAGACAATTAACAGGTATTTCATCATCCCTAGGGGATTTTAGAGAATACCAGGTTACAGTATATAATTCTATAAAACAACTTTATTATAGCAATTATATATCAGGAAGTGGAGGAGAAACATCACCCGTTAATAATCATATAACTAATTTAGATAATACAATATCCCCTCCCCCAAGTGCTTCTCAAACATACCAACCTAGTTACGATAACTATAATCAAACTGATTTAAATCCTTATAAATTTTTTCCTACAAGTTCAGGAGAAACTATTGGGGTTTTAGCTATCCCTAAAAATTTATTTGGGGATTATATCCAACCTAATTCTATTAAAATTACTACTGAAAGTGGTAGTTATATAGATGATGGAGAAGGAAGATTAAAAAGAATCAACCCTACTCTAAATAATGAAACTTTTGTAGGTAATATAATTTACCAACATGGGATGATTATTTTAACTGGGGGGACAAGAAATGAATATATTGGTGAAACTGATCCTTATGGCACAGGGGATTATGGTAGTGCATTATATGGAGGTAGAGTAATAAATTCAGATGATATTTTAAATTTTGTAACAGGTTCAAATGTTACTTGTTCATTTTCTTCATCCTTTGGAATATATGAAACACAATATAAATGTACAATAGGAGAAAGTGAATTTAATTTTACATTAAATCCAAGTATAATTTCATCTAGTAAACAGGGATCAATATATAATTTTGCAACTAGTTCATTTTTTGATCCATATGTTACTACTGTTGGTATGTATAATGGTGCAAATGAATTGTTAGCTGTAGGTAAATTAGGAAAAACACTTCCTACTTCTAGAACAACTGACACAACAATTTTAGTAAACATTGATAGACAATAAATTTTTTTATATTTATAATAAACAACATTAATAATGGCAAGAATATTATCAAACACGGGCATAGTAACCGGACAAACGGTAGAAGCACTACAGGTTTCACAATCTATAGATGCATTTACAGGAGCTAAATCTTATGATATAACAGTATCTGGGTCATTCACTGTAACAGGTTCTGCCATATTTTCGGGATCTACAGCCTTAGTAGGAATTTCAGGAAATGATAGTGATAATGATGGAAACGTAATAGTTTTAGACCCTTCAACAAATACTTTATATACAACAGGTTCATATGGTGGAGCTGGTAGTGGATCACCAGGACCTAAAGGAGAAAAAGGTACTACAGGTCCAAAAGGACAAACAGGACCTGGTTCATCAGTAGTTGGACCTAAAGGAACAAAAGGTGCATTAGGACCTAAAGGTGAAAAAGGTGCAGTAGGACCATCAGGAAATAAAGGTGAAAAAGGACAAGCTTCAACTGTAGTAGGACCAACAGGGCCTAAAGGACAAACCGGGGCGGGTAATACAGGACCAAAAGGTGAAAAAGGTACAAGTGGCACAACAGGATCAAAAGGTGAAAAAGGCACAAATGGTATAACAGGACCTAAAGGAATAAAAGGAAGTGATGGTAATAAAGGTGAAAAAGGAGAAGCTTCATCAGCAGTAGGACCAACAGGACCTAAAGGACAAACTGGAACAGGTACAACAGGACCAAAAGGTGAAAAAGGACAAACTGGTGCCGACTCAACTGTAGTAGGACCTAAGGGTGCAGCAGGACCAACAGGTCCAAAAGGAAGTGATGGTAATAAAGGTGAAAAAGGACAAGCTTCAACTGTAGTAGGACCAACTGGACCAAAAGGTCAAACAGGAACAGGTAATACAGGACCAAAAGGTGAAAAAGGTGCAGCATCAACAACGGCAGGTCCAACAGGACCTAAAGGAGAAAAAGGTGCAGTTGGTACCACAGGTCCAAAGGGGAATGATGGTAATAAAGGAACAAAAGGTGCAATTGGTACAACAGGACCAAAAGGAATAAAAGGAGCACCCTCAGCAGTAGCTGGACCAAAAGGTGAAAAAGGTACAACAGGAACGGGCACAACAGGACCAAAAGGAGAAAAAGGTGCAGAAGGTTCTGGTGGTGGTGGATCAAGTGACGTAGTTAATAATATAGTTAGATATGTTGCCTCGCCATTAACTTCTGATAGAGAAATTGTAATTATGTCTTCTGGAGATTTATTTTCAGGTAAATCATATAGTAGTGTAGGTACTACAGTAACAGTTACTTCAAACTCTCATGGATTATCCACTGGAGATTATGTAGTAATAAGAGGTGGTACTGATTCTTATTTATATGCTGAAATCACAGTTACAAATTCTAATGAGTTTACTTTTGTTAGTGGTACATCAGGCGCAAGTGGTAGTGATTTAGCCTATATTCCAGCATTTGGGGTTCCTTCACATACCTTATCCGGAGCTACTGTTAATGCTCCAAGTGCAGGTAATTGCCAATTACTTTCAATGACTGCTACAACGGGTGCTGGTAATTCAAATATATTTGCATTAGTAGTCCCTAGTAGTATAAATAATGGGGCTGGAGATAATAGTAGTGCTACTGATCAAAATCCACCTATTGTACAAGTATGGAAATTAAATGATGGTAATTTTGTTGCAACTTCTTATGTAAGCAATATTAGTACAAGTGGAACATTTACAACATTTACAGTTACTTCACTTACAAGTTTTGTTAATAATTTAATTAGATTTAACTTTTAAATATATAAAATAAATGTCATATCAACCCCAACTCTTTATAGGAAAACTTCCATCAGTTTCCCCCTTATATGATAATGTAGTTGCCATAACTGGAACAACAGTAAGTGGAGAAAATACTATTACTAATGTTGCAGCTTTTGATTCTACTCAAGATGTTAATTTATTAAGAATTGGTCAAACTCTAAATACAATTACAGGTGGGGGTTTTAGTAGTGATGTAACTATTACTGATATAAGTGGTACTACTTTAACAGTAAATACAACTGCTGCAGCTAGTCAAACAGGAGGAATTTTTACAGCGGATATGGCCGCAGGCACATATTTTATTAATAGTGCTTCATTTAATGATCCTCAAAATAATCTTAATGTTAATGATATAACAGGTAGTGTTGATGCTGATTATGATGGTTCTACACCAATTTATGCTATTGTTGGACAAGCATCCCCTACATTAGGAGGTTCTGCTATATCTGGAAAATTTCATTTATATAAAATAACTGAAGTTACTTATAGAGACATAGGTTCATCTGAATTCTCAGCTTTTATTGAATGGGGTGAACCAGGTCAAGAATCGGATAGTAACGAAGTATTATTTACAGGTGCTACTCAAACATTAGCTATTGGGGCGATGTCAACTACATCATCCCAAGTAACAATTTATGGTGATGATATAATTCTTGGTACTCCAGCGGGTTCAGATATTGCTCCCTATCAAATAACTCTTCCAGAGATAATTGATCAAGCATTAACCTCAAGTAACGCTTTTCCATTTACAGGATCAGCTCAAATAACAGGTAGTTTAAGCATTACAGGTAGTTCTACTTTTGCCTTAAACCCCAACCAGACAGGAGATTTCTTTTTAATTAAATCTTCTAGTTTTAATCCATTAAAAGTAAACAGTGATGGGGTAGCAATTTTTGGTAAATTTTTAAATACTTTACCAACAGCAACAGAAGGAGGAATAGCATACAGTGGTTCAAATCTTTATGTGGGGTTAGAATAAATTTAATACGTATAATAAATAACAATTAATAACAAATAAAAACAATAGTACAAAATGGCAAAATGGAAAAAAGTAATAGTTTCCGGATCATCAGCAAATTTAGCTAATTTACAAGTTGATTCTTTAACATCTTCCCAAGTAGTAATTGGTGGGGGTGCAAGTAATCTAACAACAACAGCAATTAATGGTACCGGAAATATAGTAGCAACAACAGCAGCTACTGGTTTAAGCCACTCAGGATCTTTTAGTGGATCTTTTCAAGGAGATGGTTCAGGATTAACAGGTGTAGTAGCTCAGGCTTCAAATGCTTTAACTCAGGGAACTAGTATAACTGCTTTTAGTTATAATGGAGCAGCTTCAGGTGTAACTGTAGGAGTAGCAGACGCTGGGATTACAGAAACTCAATTAGCATCTTCAGTTGCTGGTTCAGGTATTGCAGGTGGTGCAGGTGATCCATTATCTATTAATTTAACAGAACTAGTAGACACAGCAATTGATGTTGCTGCAGATAGTTTTGCATTTATAGATGCTAATGATTCTAACCTTACTAAAAAAGATTCAATTGTAGATTTAGTAGCAGGAATATCAGGAAATGGTATTACAGCTACAAGTGGGGTACAAGCAGTACAACCAGATGGTTCTACAATTACTGTAGGATCTAGTGGTATTAAAGTAACAGATGGTGGAATTGGTACAACACAAATTGCAACCTCATTAGGTACAATTGGTTCAAATCAATTTACAGGATCATTTAGTGGTTCATTTACAGGAGATGTAGATATCAATTTAAAAGATTTAACAGCTGGAGACGGTTTATCAGGAACTGCTTACGATGGTAATATCGCTAGAGAATTTGCTGTTCAAGCAGATTCAACTACAGGTGGTAATACTAAACCAGTTTCAGTTAGTGCAAATGGTGTTGGTTTCGACATTAGTACAATTGATGGGGCTGGTATTATCGTTTCATCAGAAGAACTTGCTATTAATGTAGATGATTCTACAATTGAAGTTGCAGCTGGAACTGGTGTAGTACAAGTTAAAGATGGTGGGATTGATACTCTTCAACTTGCAGATGATGCTGTAACAACAGATAAAATTGCTGCTTCTTTAGGTACATTAGCTGGTCATAGCTTTACAGGATCATTTAGTGGTTCATTTGTAGGTGATGGTTCAGGATTATCTGGATTAGCTTCAACTTTAACAATAGATAGTGATGGTGGAGCTTCACAAGATGTAAATTTATTATTAGATGATTTACAAATCATAGGTACTTCTGCTGAAATAGAAACAGCAGTTACTAAAGCAGGTACTGATGTTAAACTACAAATTGGATTACCTGATGATGTAACAATTACAAATGATTTAACAGTTGGAAATGATTTAACAGTTACTAGAGATTCTACTTTTGGTAGAGATGTAGTAATAACAAGAAATTTAACAGTACAAGGAACAGCTTCGTTCCAAAATACAGAAGATTTAGATGTTAAAGATAGATTTATCAGATTAGCTTCTGGTTCTAACTCAGCAGGAGATGGTGGTATTGTTGTTCAACAAACGGGACCAACGGATGGTGAAGTATTTGGATTTGATGCTGTTAAACTTCGTTGGGGTGTATCTGGATCATTTGATGCTTCTCAAAACTCATTCATCCCAGACGCATTCATGGCACAAGTGCTTGAAGGTGCTGGTAATGTACCATCAGAAGCTGTTACTAGATATGTTAAAAAAGGAAATATATTTGTAGGAGCCAATGAGGATATTTATATTTACTCATAATAAATGGTCAAATTTAAATGGGTTTTAAATCTGGAAAAACAGTAATAGGACAAATCCTAAAAGAATCGGTAGACCCATATAAGGGTCTACCATCTTTTTCAGAAGATGAATTTTCGTATCTTTTTCATAAACTTGAAAATATGGAGTTTAAAGGAAAAGAAATGGAACAGATTTACAGTTTAACTTTAAAACTTCAAAATCTTTATTTATTTTATCAAAAACAAAATCTTTTAAAATAAATCTTTTTATATGTTAAATATTTAATAAATGTTACATATGTATAACCATATTATAGGCCATAACGGAAGTGGGCTCTTTGAGTAACCAACCATAATAAAAACATTGACATGCCAAATTGGAAAAAATTAATAATCAGCGGTTCTGATGCTGAATTAAGTACACTAAAACTTACAGATTCCCCAACAGGAACTAGCGAAACTACCATATTAGTAACAGATGGTAGTGGAAACATAAAAACCCGTTCAGATTTAGATTTACAAGGCCAAAAAGGACAAAAAGGTGTAAAAGGTGAAATAGGTCCTAAAGGTATAAAGGGTCAAACCGGAGCTGATTCAACAGTAGAAGGTCCAACTGGACCTAAAGGACAAAAAGGTCAAACTGGTTCAAAAGGTCAAAAAGGTGAAATAGGCCCCAAGGGTGAAAAAGGTCAAACCGGAGCTGACTCAACAGTAGCAGGACCAACAGGACCTAAAGGAATAAAAGGAGCACCTTCAGCAGTAGAAGGTCCAACAGGACCTAAAGGACAAAAAGGTCAAACAGGAGAAGATTCAACAGTAGCAGGACCAAAAGGACAGAAAGGACAAACGGGTTTAACAGGACCAAAAGGACAAACTGGTGCAGACTCAACAGTAGAAGGTCCTAAAGGACAAAAAGGACAAACAGGAGCTGATTCAACAGTAGTAGGTCCAAAAGGTGTAAAAGGTGAAATAGGACCAAAAGGACAAAAAGGACAAATAGGTGCAGACTCAACTGTAGAAGGTCCAACAGGACCAAAGGGACAGAAGGGTCAAACCGGAGCTGATTCATCTGTAGAAGGACCAACAGGACCTAAGGGTCAAAAAGGACAAACGGGTGCAGACTCAACTGTAGTAGGTCCAAAAGGTGAAAAAGGAATTAATGGAACTAAAGGTGTAAAAGGACAAACGGGCGCCGATTCGACAGTAGAGGGTCCAAAAGGACAAAAAGGACAAACGGGTGCCGATTCAACTGTAGTAGGACCTAAAGGACAAAAAGGTGAAATAGGACCAAAAGGTGTAAAAGGTGTTGCTTCAACAGAAGTAGGACCAACAGGACCTAAAGGACAAAAAGGACAAACAGGTGCTGATTCGACAGTAGAAGGTCCAACAGGACCAAAAGGACAAAAAGGACAAACGGGTGCCGATTCAACTGTAGTAGGACCTAAAGGTGTAAAAGGTGAAATAGGTCCTAAAGGTATAAAAGGACAAACAGGTGCCGATTCAACAGTAGTAGGACCAACAGGACCTAAGGGTCAAAAAGGACAAACAGGTGCCGATTCAACGGTAGTAGGTCCAACAGGACCAAAAGGACAAAAAGGACAAACAGGAGCTGACTCAACTGTAGTAGGACCAACAGGACCTAAGGGTCAAAAAGGACAAACAGGTGCTGACTCAACAGTAACAGGACCTAAAGGACAAAAAGGTCAAACAGGAGCTGACTCAACTGTAGTGGGACCAAAAGGTGAAAAAGGTCAAAAAGGAATTGGTGGAACTAAAGGTCAAAAAGGACAAACAGGAACTAAAGGTCAAAAAGGACAAACGGGCGCAACTGGACCTAAAGGCTCAGTTGGTACTAAAGGTGTAAAAGGTCAAACAGGAGCTGATTCAACTGTAGAGGGTCCAAAAGGACAGAAAGGACAAACTGGTGCAGACTCAACAGTAGTAGGACCTAAAGGACAAACTGGTTCTAAAGGTCAAAAAGGCCAAGAAGGACAAGATGGAAATTTTGGGGGAGCAACATTTGATTATTTCTTTGAAACTTCAACTACAGCGGGAGCCTCAACAGGGTGTATAAGATTAAATAATTCTACACAAACCTCTGCTACAGTATCTTACATTAGCCAATTTGATGGTGGTGGGTCAGATATAGGAGATTTCCTTCAATCAATACGAAGTGGAACTGGTGCAGTTTTAGGACACATGAGAATAGCAGATAAATTTAATCCAGGAGATTTTATTTTATTTGCAATATCAACAGCAACCGATTCTGGGAATTATTGGACATTAGGTGTTAGTGAAGAAGCTAATGATGGAAGTGCTTTTACTAATTTAGAGGATATTATTGTTTCTTTTGCTTTAGTAGGTGATAAAGGTCAAAAAGGACAGAAGGGACAAACGGGTGCCGATTCAACAGTAGAAGGTCCTAAAGGACAGAAAGGCCAAACCGGAGCTGATTCAACAGTAGTAGGACCTAAGGGTCAAAAAGGACAAACGGGTTCTAAAGGTCAAAAAGGACAAACAGGAACTAAAGGACAAAAAGGACAAACGGGAGCAACTGGACCTAAAGGCTCAGTTGGTTCTAAAGGTGTAAAAGGACAAACTGGTGCTGACTCAACAGTAGTAGGACCTAAAGGACAAAAAGGTCAAACTGGTGCAGACTCAACTGTAGTAGGACCAACAGGACCTAAAGGACAAAAAGGTGTTGCTTCAACAGAAGTAGGACCTAAGGGTCAAAAAGGACAAACTGGTGCTGATTCGTCAGTAGAAGGACCAACAGGACCTAAAGGACAAAAAGGACAAACAGGAGCTGATTCAACAGTAGATGGACCAAAAGGGCAAAAAGGACAAACTGGACCTAAAGGACAAAAAGGTGTTGCTTCATCAGAAGTAGGACCAACAGGACCAAAAGGACAGAAGGGCCAAACCGGAGCTGATTCAACAGTAGATGGACCAAAAGGACAGAAAGGTCAAACAGGACCAAAAGGACAAAAAGGTGTTGCCTCAACAGAAGTAGGTCCAACAGGACCTAAGGGTCAAAAAGGACAAACGGGTGCCGATTCAACAGTAGACGGACCTAAAGGACAGAAAGGAGCAATTGGACCTAAAGGACAAAAAGGTGTTGCCTCAACAGAAGTAGGACCAACCGGACCTAAAGGACAGAAAGGTCAAACCGGAGCTGACTCAACAGTAACGGGACCTAAAGGACAGAAAGGTCAACTAGGTCCTAAAGGACAAAAAGGTGTTGCATCATCAGAAGTAGGACCAACAGGACCTAAGGGTCAAAAAGGTCAAACAGGTGCTGATTCGACAGTAGTAGGACCAACAGGACCTAAAGGACAAAAAGGACAAAAAGGACAAACAGGTGCCGATTCAACTGTAGTAGGACCAACAGGACCTAAGGGTCAAAAAGGACAAACAGGAGCTGACTCAACTGTAGTAGGACCAAAAGGACAGAAAGGACAAAAAGGTCAAACAGGAGCTGACTCAACTGTAGTGGGACCAACAGGACCTAAGGGTCAAAAAGGTACAACAGGAGCTGACTCAACAGTAGTAGGACCAAAAGGACAAAAAGGTGTTGCCTCATCAACAGCAGGACCAAAAGGACAGAAAGGCCAAACAGGAGGTGATTCAGCAGTAGCAGGACCTAAGGGTCAAAAAGGGCAAACTGGTTCTAAAGGTTCAGGAGGATCAGCAACTATAAGCAATAATGTTAATAGTTATATGTTATTTGCTACAGGTACTTCAACTATATGTGGTGCATCTTATGTTCAATATAGTGAAGGCTTTAAACAAATTAGAATAGGATCTAGCCATAGTGGAAATGCTTCAAATTCTAGTATATTAGGTGGTCATAATAGTGGAATTAGTCCATGTGCTAATTATTCTTCAATAGGTGGTGGTATATCGAATTGTATTGAAAGTTCTAACTGTAATGTATTTATAGGAGGAGGAACATCAAACAAAGTTGAATCAGTAGGACCCCTCGGCTTATACAACAGTGATAGTTTTATTGGTGGAGGATATTGTAATTTAGTAACTAATGCAAAATGCCATCAAACTATAGTAGGTGGATGTTGTAATGAATCTCATGTATTGGGAGGTTTTGTAGGAGGTGGAACAAAAAATTGTATTTTATCCCCTGCTGGAGAAGATTATCATGCTATCGTAGGTGGTGACCAAAATAAAATTTGTACAAAACATGGGTGTAATTTTATTGGAGCAGGTCAAAATCATCTTATGTCAGGTAGTATAGCAAATTCTACAATTGCTGGTGGTTCCGAAAATAAAATCCTATCATATACAAGTCATAACGATTATGGTTCTTTTATTGGAGGTGGTAGTAAGAACTGTATATATTTTGAAAGTTTATTTAATGTAATTGCTGGGGGTGAGTGTAATTGTAATATGTCAAAACATTCTACTATAAGTGGAGGATGTTGTAATAAAATTTGCACTAATTCTGGAACAGTTAATAGTTGTTTTTCAACTATAGGTGGAGGTAGATTTAATAAAATATGTGAAAGATATAGTATTATAGGCGGTGGTTATTTTAACCAAATATATAGTACAGGTACATCAACAAACAACCATTCAACTATAGGTGGTGGATATAACAACCAAACAGGACAACGTAATGCAACCATAGCAGGGGGTTTTGGCAATATGATAACCAATGCTACCTGTTGTAGTAGTATTATAGGAGGAGGATGTGGTAATTTAGTTAGTGCAACAATGGGCACTATAGCAGGTGGAAGAAGCAACAACATTAATAGTACTGGTGATTGTGGTGCTATATTAGGTGGATATAATAACACTGTTTCACATGACCATTCAATGGTTATAGGTTGCAATTTAGCCACAACTACATCAAAAACAACTTACATGAACAATGCTACAGTAGCATGTTCTTTACAAGTTGGTGGTACTACTACAATGAGTTCAACAATAGGAAAGATTAGTGCAACTAATGATATTATTGCCTTTGCTACTTCGGATAGAAGATTAAAAGAAAACATACAACCAATTGAAAATGCTTTATGTAAAGTAGTTGGAGTAACAGGTAACACATTTAATTGGAAAGAATTAACTAAAGAAGAAATAAGAACTATACATGGTAATATAGGTAAAGATGTAGGTGTAATAGCTCAAGAAATCGAAAGTATACTACCAGAAGCTGTTACCACAAGGGATAATGGATATAAAGCCGTTAACTATGAAAAAATTGTTCCTTTATTAATTGAAGCAATTAAAGAACAACAAAAACAAATCGACGAACTTAAATCTAAAGTATAATGGCTTTACCAAGTTCAGGACAATTAAGTTTAAACGATATTAGGGTTGAATTAGGGGCATCATCCGCTGATCAATCTTTAGGTACCTTTAGTGATACTGCAGGATTTGCAGCCCCCGATGCTGTATCTGATTTTTATGGATATTCAAATGTTCCTTTGGGTTTATCTAGTGCTATATATACACAAAATTTAAATTCTAGTACAGCTTGGGACATAGTTCAAGAAGATTTTAGTAGCATATATAACGGAAAAACTTGTAGATTAGCAATTCATTATACAAATGGAACAAGTGGTACTTCATACCAAGGTGATTTTCAAATAGGAGCAAATATTTATTTTGGGGATTCTAGCCTAAGTTTTGCATCAAGTACGACTAATTGGCAAACTACTCAAACAAATACTGCTGCTACTAAAACAGCATATGACGCTGCTACTTTTTATACTTTATCAACTGGAACTAGTAGTGGTAGGTGGAATAGAAGACTTACAACTAAACCCCCTTCTACTGACACAGGTTTAGCTGTAGATCAAACTGTAACCGGTACACCATATTTTGCCTATACTGAAACTTCTGGTGCTAATATGTTTGGATATGGATTTTGGTTTAGAGGACCATCAACTACTTTTGCTTCAAGTAATAATACTTTAGATTTAGCAATTGCCCATTATGGGAGTAATGTAGGGTCATTCTCTGTATTTTTAGATGTTATATCATAACTTAATTTTTTAATATTTATAAAATATGGAATATATTTGGAACATAGGAAATTTAACAAGACACTCATCTGATGGGTTAGTGTATAATGTAGAATATACATACGAGACCTACTCAAATGGTCAAGCAGCAAGTAAAGGGGGTACAATTATAGTCACTGGATCAGCATCTGAACCTGATTATATCCCATTTGATGATTTAACCCAAGATATAGTATTAGGATGGATTACAGGGAGTTTTGATATACCTGCTATTCAACTTGAATTATCTTCTTCATTAAGTAAATTAATAACAACCCAATCAATTGCTGGAACACCTTGGTAAATAGGTAGGATATTTAAATTCTTCTTATTATATTGGGGTCAATTTAAGGTTATATGAATATATCTCAACAGTATAAATGCATCTTTATCCATGTAAATAAAACTGCAGGAAGAAGCATTAGCTCTACTTTATTTGGGGATATTAAAGATCACTTAACTTCAAAAGAACTTTTTGATTTATATGATACTACCCCTACAAAAGAAAGATTAAAGCGTTGTAAAAGAGAAGGGTATATAAATTTATTACACAGACATTGGGATCAATATTTTAAATTTACTTTTATACGAAATCCTTGGGACAGAAAACTATCTGATTATTTTTTCGGTAAAAAAAGAGGTATAGTTTCTCCAACAACTAATTTTGATACCTATATAAAAAACAACCATTCTAATTTTGATATATGGAACGTACCAGCGTTAGAATGGATTGAAGATGAAGATGGAAATATTGAAGAAGATATTTTTATAGGCCAATTTGAAAACTTACAAGAAGATTTTAATTTTGTATGTAATAAAATTGGTTTTCCATTAACTAAATTACCTCACAGAAATAAAACAAACCACAAACCATATTGGGAATATTATACAGGTGAAATAGAAGAATTAGTTAGGCAAAAATACCAAAAAGATATAAAAAGATTTAATTATGAATTTGGAAAGTAATAAAAGTCTAGGCATAGCTCTTGTTATGATAGGTAGGAAAGCTACTATAGACCCACTTTTTAATTATATTAGTAATGTAGAAATTCCAAAAGAAATTACAACTCTTAATTTATACATAGTACAATCTTTTAATGAAGAATTTAAAACATTATTTGATAGTAAATTTAAGGAATATGGTTTAGAATCTAAATATAATCTTACTTTAATACCAGGAGTCGCTAAAATTAATAATGATTATAGTTGGGAAGATTGGGAAGATAAAGTTCGTTTAGAAAACCCTTATGGAAAACACCGTTCTACTGCTGTTAATTTAACCAAAGTTTTACAACCATCTTTAGTTAATGATTATATTCATATTTTAGATGATGATACTATTCCTCCTATAAATGCTGTAAAAGATTTATATTATAAACTTAAATCAGATAGTAATATAGGAATGACATCAGGATTTTATTTTTGTAAAAACTGGCATAAGAATACATCAATTAAAGGTGAATATGAAAGCAAAAGAAAATTAGTAGCAAGTATTAATAAAAGAAAATGGATAAGTAGTACTTTAGATGATTTTGTTAGCGCTAACACTACAGAAGTAGGTTTTGTAGGAAATGGGTGTGTATTATTACCTGCAAATATCTTACAAAATACTATTCCTTTAGATGATAGAAAATCAGATTCAAATGAAAAAGGACCCGATTGGTACATAAGTAAAAGGGTTAGATTACAAGATAAAAAAATATTAATGGTACCTTCTGTATTATGTAAACATTTAACTGAAAAAGGAAAAGAAGTAGGAATTCCTTCAAATTTAATAAAAAAAATTAAAACAAATTCATCTATTCCAAAAAATATTCATATATCAATGTATGACTCATTTATCAATTATTTTAACTTATCCCAAATTTACAATGAGGTACATATTGTTTATAGAAAATTTCCAAATATATTTGAAAACCTAAAAGAAACATTATATCTTAGAGCATTAAAAAAAATACCAAATATAAAATTCATTGAAAAAAATACAAAATATTATATAAATAATTATGGTTTGTTTGATTTAAGAGATTTATACCCTCATCTTTTAACAGAATATTGTTATGAATACCTGGAAAATAACCCTATATGTAATTTAAGTGTTCAATCAAATCCATATTTCACAATTTCAGACAAAGAAAATCCATCTTTTAATGTTTTAAACTTACAAAATTTTTTAAATACTAATAATGACAAATAAAACAATTACATTAACTCAAGAAAAAATTGAAGAGCTCCTACATTTTGAAAAAATGTGGGCTGAGCTAATGCATAGCTTAGGAGAAATGAAAATGAATCAATTAGAATTAGAAACAAGAGAATTATATTTAAAACAACATTATGTTGATTTACAGGATATGAAGAACACCCTTTTAGGAAATTTAAGATTAGAACATGGGGAAGGGTTTGTAGATTTAGAGCAAAAAACATATAATCTAAAATAAAATAAATATTAACTTAAATTCAATATATTTATAATCAAATAATAAAAATATTATGCAATCAAATTTACCAAATTTTATAATAGCGGGCACAATGAAAGGCAGCACTTCTGCCACAAATCATAATTTAAGTCTACATTCAGATGTTTATTGTGTTAAACCTTATTGGAAAAAAAGGGTTAATGAGTTTTATAATATTGACATTAATAGTTTAGATGGGGGTTTAAGTAATCCTAATTCAAAAGAACTTGATTATTTTAATAAAGATTTAAATTATGAACAAGGTTTAGATTTTTATACACAATATTTCCCACTAAGAAAGCAAGCTATTGGTGAATCATCTCCAAATTATTTTTATAATAATGAACCTGGTCAAACACAAATAATTACTAGAATAAAAAATGATTTACCTGATGTTAAAATTCTAATTTTTTTAAGAGATCCCATTAAAAGAGCATTTAGTCATTGGAATCATCTTCAAAGACCTAACTTATCATACGGGGCCCAGTTTAAAGATCTAACATTTAATGATTGTACTGAACAATGGTTAACCCCCGAAACTAATAACCTCTTACAAAGAAGTTTATATTTAGAAAATTTAACTTCCTATAGAGATGCATTTGGGGTAGAAAACATTTATGTAACTACCCAAGAAGCTATAGAAGCAGATAATTTAGGAGAGTATAATAAAATATATACATTTTTAGGATTAAACACATTAGATTCAGACCCAGGATATAAAAGCGTTCATGTTGGATCATATGATACTACTATTGATGATGCATCTAAATCTTTCTTACAAACATATTTTAAATCAGATGTTGATGCTATCCAAGCTTTATACCCCGATTTAGATTACTCTAATTGGAATAGTTATTAATTTAAATATAATATAGTTATGAACATAAATATACATGCCATTACGGTATGTGTTTTTTATTCCCATTTTTTAAAGCATTGTATAACAAATAAACGCTTTTTTAAACGTTGGGTTATAGTTACAGTTGAAGATGATGTAGACACTATCAATTTATGTAAAAAACACAACCTAGAATATATCTTCTCAAAAACTTTATACACAAGACAATTTGCTAAAGGATGTGCTATTAATGAGGCTTTTGATTATTTAGGAAAAGATAAAGAATGGTATTTACATATTGATGCTGATATTCTTTTACCTGATTTTTTTCCTAATATAATTCAAATAGACCCTGTTTTAAAAAGACCTAAAATGATTGGGTATTCAAAGAAGGAATTTATGAATGTAAGAAGCTATGAACTACATGGTCCATATACCCCTTATGAAGAATTAATAGATAGAAAAAAACTATCTTTTTGTTTATATACTATGGGCAGGGTTAATGTAGAAGAACAAATAGATCTTAAAAATTTTAATCCCCAAGAATATTGGACCCAAACTGAAAAAATTCAAGACCAAGATAAAGGATGGGGGTATTTTCAATTATTTCATTTACCTACTTATTTAAAAGTACATCCTAATTTACATCAAATATATCCTTCATTATCTAATAATGCGGGGATTGATGATGTAGTATTCTCAAAAATATTTGGGAGAATTATTACATTAGACGCTTTTTGTATACACTTATCCCCAGAAGCAGTTAATTGGGGTGGTATATAAAGTTTATTTAATTTAATATTCCTTAGTAAGATAATTAGGAATATTTAAACAAGTTACATATATTATTTTATTAAAAAGTTACAAATGAATATTATATTTCAGATAGATGGAGGTTTAGGAAAAAGTATCATGGCAACAGCTATGGTTAAAGTTTTAAGAAAACGCTATAAAAATGCCCACATTATAGTTGCTACATCTTATCCTGATGTATTTTTAAACAACCCTTACATTAATGAATGTTTTGAAACAGTAAAAATGGGGGGAGCTTATTTAAAATATGTTAAAGACCAAGATTGTAAAGTCTTTATTGCTGATCCTTATTCTAACTCATCTTTTATTACTGAAAAAGAACATTTGTTAAAAACTTGGTGTAAAATTTATGGGCTTCATTATAATAATGAACAACCCGAAATTTATCTTACCCAACCTGAAATAGATTATTTTAAACCTTTTTATAATACTGAAAAACCTATAATGGTTATTCAACCTAATGGGGGGCCTCAAGGTCAAGGTTTTCAATATTCATGGACAAGAGATGTTCCTTTACCTATAATAAATGAAATAATCCAATATTACAAAAATGATTATACTGTTATTCATGTAAAAAGAAAAGATCAATATACATACCCTGATACCATGCAAGCATTAGATGGATTCAGAAGTATAGCTATATTATTACAGTTGTCTAAAAAAAGTTTATTAATAGATTCTTTTGGTCAACATTTAGCTGCGGCTGTAGGTAAAAAATCTACAGTTTGTTGGGTTACTACAAAACCAAAAATATTTGGTTATAAATTACACGATAATATTTTAGCAGAACCCTTTACAAAAGAACCCCAACTACAAAATTCTGCTTATCAACCCTTTAATTTAGCACAAGATATTTCATCTATACCCTATAATGATTTAAATGAGGTATTTAATGTAAATAAAATTATAGAATCAATAAATAAACAATAATATGATATACTGGTTAACTGGTCAGCCATGTGCTGGAAAAACTGTTTTAGCAGATATGCTTCAACAACAATATTCTCCAAATGCTTATAGAATAGATGGGGATGATATGAGAGATTTATTTTCTAATAAAGACTATTCTATTAAGGGTAGAGTTGAAAATGTAGGCACAGCTCAACGCATTGCTCATTATTTACATAATCAA
>Ga0209535_1000209_pt1 | contig 39762 bp, 62 predicted proteins | sample LinPmetageLP28_FD_184041 | JGI IMG/M metagenome (GOLD analysis project Ga0209535, IMG submission 184041) | Marine viral communities from the Pacific Ocean - LP-28 (SPAdes) (version 2) | ecosystem: Environmental > Aquatic > Marine > Oceanic | place: Pacific Ocean | collected 2009-08-22
AGGACGAAGACGAAGAGGAAGACGATGAGGATGAAAAGAAAAAAAGAGCTTTTGCTGCTCCAGTTCTTGCAGCCAACGTCTTATCACAGCAAGGACCTGATGGAAAGTATTCCTATGCTACAATGTTCGGTATAAGTAGAACAACTTTACTAGGTACTGAAACGTTTGGAGCTAATATAATGGTGTATGATAACTTAGAACAGTTTATGCTTAATTTAAGTTACTCTAAAGTACATATAAATGATGAAGGGAGAGTAAATAGAGTATATTCAGCAGCAGTAGGAGGTATGAAAATGTTTACTTCTTATATGGCAACTATGAACCATAGTATGGTATTCTTAGGTAAAAAAGGATTTGTAGGAGGTTTTGCTATAGGTACCACATTAACATCTGTTGAGTTAGATGTAAGAGAAGGATTCATATATTATGATGATATAGTTTTAGCTGGTTCTTTAACAGGTTTTGCTACTAAATCATATAAGTTTAATGATCGTTTAACTATTAGTCCTATGTTAGCAGTATCATCTCCTTTTGTAACTATGAGTTTAGCTAATTACGATACTACATGGAACACTGATGTTATGCTTATCGGAGGTACTAATTTTAACTATATGTTTACAAAAAGATTTGGATTAACATTAGGAACTACAGTAATAGATGCTACAATTAAAGATTTTCCTACCATGGTGAATTTTATGGTTGGCGGAAGATTGAGTTTTTAGATATTTATTAATATGGAAGAAACAAAACAAAATATTATACATCCAGCTGATACAAACGGAGATGGTAAAGTCTCAAAAGCTGAAGAAGCTATGTACCTTGAGTTTAAAAGAAAAGAATTAGACGATCAAGATGCAATGAGAGATGCTCAAAGAAAGATGGCATGGTTTGCCATGTTTGGTATGTTACTTTACCCATTTGCAGTTGTACTTGCAGATTTAGTAGGGTTAGATCAAGCATCACAAATACTTGGTGATATGGCAGCTACCTATTTCGTTTCTGTTGCAGCAATAGTTGCAGCGTTTTTTGGAACACAAGCTTATAGTAAAAACAAAACTTAATAAAAATGGCTTTTAAAGACTTATTTAACGATAAAAATGATATTAACGAAAAGACAGTAGTCGGATTCGCATCATTTGTAATTATAGTAGTATTTGCATTAGCTGATCTTATAACTGGTTATACAGGAAAAGATTTAGTTATCAACGAATTTATTTACAATTCATTTGTATGGATTGTTCTAGGTTCATTTGGTATAGCTGAAGCAGGTAAAATTTTCGGTAGTAAAAAAGAAAATAAAGAAGAATAATTATGCCCATTAAACCAAAAGGAGTAATAGTACACTCAATGTCTGAATATCTTAAATTAGATAGCGGTCCTAAATATGCTAAAGATTTTTTAAAATCAATAGGCTTATCAGTACATGGGTTTATCAAACCTGATGGTACATATGAAAAAATGGTAAGTTCACCAAGTAAAGCCTTTCATGCAGGTAAATCACTACATGAAGGAGTGTCTGGTTTAAATTCTCACTATTTAGGATTTGAACTATTAGTACCTGGTACTCATGATTGGGGTTCTTTTTCTAACGCAATAGAAACAGAAGGTACATATTCAGAAGCTCAGTTTAATACTTCTGTAGAGATATGTAAGTATTGGATGGACAAGTATGACTTTGATGCTTCTAGAGTTGTAAGACATTCAGATGTGTCTGGAGATGACGTTAGAGGTGTGGGAAAAGGAAAGACAGATCCAGGTTCAGCATTTGATTGGGATAGATTCCAAATAGCTTTAGTTGGATAATTAAAATAATGTTCTTATATTAATGTAATGAACCGGATATCAGTTATACTTTTATGCATTACTACATTATGTATCTTTTGGATTATTAATAAAAAAGAAGATATTGATGTAAAATCCTATCTTGATAAGATAGAGGCGTTAGAAAAGAAAGTAGATTCTTTACATAATAAGAATACTATCTTAGATAAACAAGCAGACTCACTAGAAATTCAAATAGTAGAGTATGATAAGAAGATTCGTAATTTAAATTATAGTATAAATGTTATTAAAAAAGAGACAAATGAAAAACTTAATGCTGTTAACGACCTTACTGATGATGAGCTGGAACGCTACTTCTCAGATCGCTATAGACAGTACAAAGATTCAATTAACTAAGCCAATAGCTAAGTTAGTAGTTAAGGATTTAATCTCTGGGGATGGTTTAAAGTTAGAGGTTAAAACTTTAAATGAATTATTATTTGAGACGAATAATAAATTGGAAACTCAAACAATACTAGTTACTAATCTCGAAAGTCAGGTTTTAAATTACCAAACCATAATTGATCAGAAAGATCTACAATTAGGTACAAGTTCTGAGTTGACGGAAGAATTGAATAAACAATTAAAGAAAGAGGCTCGTGCAAAAAAATTGTATAAAATCGGATCTACAGTTGGAGCAGCAGCAGTCTTGTTACTGTTAATACAATGATCAACTTAATTAAACGTAATTTATTTCCTACAGTAATTGCTTTATCAGCATTATCTGTCAGTGCATCTGCTGCTTTCTATTCAGTAAGCGGTCTATCTAAACTATTTGCTGGTGCTACGTTTGAAGTAATTATAATGGCTGGTTCATTAGAAGCAGCTAAGTTGGTTATAGCATCTCTTCTATATCAGTATTGGAACACAATAAATAAACTACTCAGAACTTATCTTACGATAGCTGCTATAGTTTTAGTTCTTATTACTAGTATGGGTATCTACGGATTCTTAAGTGCAGCATATCAAGAGACATATCAAAAATTAATAGTAAATGAGAACCAAATTGAGTTCTTAGAAAATAAAGCAAAGTTTTATGAAGATGACGTTATACGTTATGAAGCAGACCTTGAAAGAATATCTAATAACATTTCTACTTTATCTGGTGCGAAAGCGACCTCGATTCAAGTACGAGACACGGCATCATCTACAGGCTTTCGATCAACAGTTAGTACTGCCGAACTTAGATTATCCCAAAGTCGTATTAACGTTGAAGAAGAAAATAAAAAAAGTGTTCAAGCTAAGAGAGAAGTAGCAGCAGATAGCTTACAAAATATTAAACTAGAAGTATTAGCATTACAAAACAATTCAGATACAGTAGGTGAGTTAGGACCATTACAGTACCTTTCAGGTCTTACTCAAACACCTATGGATAAAATTATTAATATTCTTTTATTAGTAATCATATTTGTATTTGATCCTTTAGCTATATCATTAGTTATTGCAGCTAACTTTGCATTCGATCATGCTAACAGAAAGAATCTTTATAATGAATATGAAGATGAACTATGGGATGACGAAACATGGGAGGACGAAGAAGATGTAAATGATATAGAAGTTGATGCAGAATTAGTCGAACCTATAGAAGATTGGAAAGTTGTAGAAGAAGAAATAGTACAACCAGATGATAACCCAAAAGAAAAGATTGTTGAAAGAATACTTATGAAAGGACCTTCCAGAAATAGAGTTTTATTTACAGATGGAACAGAAGGATTTGTTGAAAAAACAGATGAAATAATTAGGTATTTATAGAAAAAGTTCTTATCTTTATAGTATATAAATCGTACTATGAGTGATAGAGAAATTATGAATGCCAAGAATCCTCCTTCGGCAAAGCAAATACTTAAAGAGGAATACCCAATAATCTACAATGCGTATAAAGATATAGCTGACGAGCAGTTTGAACTGTTTGCTAAAAAGCATCTTGATTACGGAATGGGTAATGTGTCTGCTGGCACACAATTAACTAACCAAGAAGAAACTGAATTTGCTATGACTGGTCTTTGGTATAGACTTTCAGATAAGATTAATAGGTGGAAGAATATGATTCTTACTAACCGTAAAGCTCAAAACGAAACTTTAATCGATACTTTTCAAGATATAACTAACTATGGAATTATTAGTCAGATTGTATTTAAAGGTATGTGGAAAGATAAATAATGAAGAGAATTTATCCAGAAGATAAAAAGAAGAAGAAAAATCCTCTTGTTAAAGAAGTATGGGAGAGTAAGATCAAACAGAAGCCTTCTAAGAACAAACACATATCTTATAGTCAATTAAGTGTCTATAATAAGTGTCCAAGGTTATGGGAGTTACAATACCTTCGTAAGTTAGTTCCATTCGAACCTTCTATCTATATGGTCTTTGGTACTGCATTTCATGAGACGTTACAAACGTATTTAGAAACATTGTATTACGATAAGGTTAAGACTGCAAATGAGTTAAACGTTAATGACATGCTATATGAAAATATGGTTAAAGCATATAAATCAGCTAAAGCTCAAAACGGTCATGAACATTTTACTACTCAAACTGAAATGTATTCATTTTGGAGAGATGGTAAGACTATTATGGAATGGATTAAGAAGAAAAGAGCAGCATACTTTAGTAGTAAGACTATGCAATTGGCTGGTATAGAGACGCTCTTATACCAAGATATACGACCTGGCGTTAAGTTTAAAGGTTTAATTGATTTAGTATTCTATCATCCTAATTCAGATAGATGGACGGTTGTAGATATTAAAACTTCTACTAGAGGTTGGCAAGATAGAGCTAAGAAGAATCCTAACTTAACTGCTCAGGTAATACTATATAAAGAGTTCTTTTCAAAGCAATTTAATATACCTATTGATAAGATAGATGTTGAATACTTTATAGTTAAGAGACAAGTACCTAAGAATGCAGACTTTGCTTCTATGCAGAAGAGAGTTCAAACGTTTAGTCCTCCTTCTGGACCTAGAAAAAGAAAGCAAGTATTAGAGTTAATGAATAAGTTTGTAGAAGATACTGTAGATGAAAATGGTCAGTATATCGACAAGACGTACAAATGCTCATCTGCATTTGGTAAATGTGATCATTGTGATGTTTTTAATGGCGTTTTGGTATAAATGCCTATTTATATATAAATATATACATATATAATAGTTATGAAAGTAAACGAAGAAAAACTTACCTCGGTTAAAATAACCCAACCTCTTTTCGATGAATTTAAAATGGCATGTTTGCAAGATAAATTTTCTTTCAAAAAGCTTGCAGATCGGGCAATTTTTTTATATCTTACTGATAAAGAGTTTAGAAAATTAATACACAAAATTACAATCAAGGTTGATGAAAATAGATAGAGCTTTAATTATTAGAAGACTCCAAGTTCCTATTTCAATTGAGTATGCTGAAATGTGTGCTGCTTCTTGCGAAGAGAATAATCTTCCTTATGAGTTTATAGATGCAGTTGAATTTCTATCTTGTGATGAAGCATTTAAATCTGTAGGTACATTCAGACAGAAGAAGTATATTAACAAGGATGGCCATTGTAACGTACATGCATCTCATATAAAATGCTGGAAACGTATTATAGAGTTAGATAAAGCTTGCATTATATTAGAACATGATGCTATTGTAAAAGGTGATGTAACAGGTGTAGATATATTAGATAACACTATTACTACTTTTGGTCATAGAGTAACAAAGTTAGATGAATATACTCCTCCTTCTCCTGCTATAGGGTTAGTTGAAATAGAACGTTCATTCGGAGTACATGCTTGTGGACTTACTCCTACTACAGCTAATACTTTATGGCAAGCTACAAAAGATAAAGGTATATTTACAGGAGTGGATAACCTATTAATGATTCATAAATCTTCAGGTTTACCTCTCTTTGTATGTGAACCTCCTCAAGTTGTATGTTGGACTAGAGTCTCTACTATAGAGATTGAAAAAGGTAGCTTTAAATCCAACACTACTAACTTTAATGAATCTTTTACAGACGGTTGGTTAGAAGGTTCAAACAAAAACGTAAAACAAATTATATAGATGAAAGAAAATTATATTCCAAAAGCAGATAGAAAGAAAATATTACTACTTTGTGATGACATACGTATGCATTCAGGTGTAGCTACTATGGCAAGAGAATTTGTTGTTGGAACAGCTCACCATTACAATTGGTTTAATTTAGGAGCAGCAGTTAATCATCCTGAAGTTGGAAAGGTAATGGATATAGCAGCTGATGTAAATAAGCATGCTAAAATAGATGATGCATCTGTATTCGTTCAACCTAGTAATGGTTACGGTGATAGTACAGTTGTAAGGCAGTTAATAAAGACTCAAAAGCCTGATGCTATTTTCATCTTTACTGATCCAAGATATTGGATATGGTTATTTGAAATAGAAAGAGAGATAAGAAGTAAGATACCAATTGTATGGTTAAACATATGGGATGAATATCCAGCTCCTATGTACAATAAAAATTACTATGACTCTGTAGATGGATTATTCGGTATTTCTAAACAAACAGTCAATATCAATAAGTTAGTATTAGGTGATAAAGCAAAAAATAAAGTTATAGAATATCTACCTCACGGTATTAATAGTGAGTTATTCTTTCCTATTCATGAAGATCATAACGATTGGAAAGGTTTACAAGACTTTAAAAAGAACTTATTTAATGGAAAAGATATTGACTTTGTATTCTTTTTTAACTCTAGAAACATACAAAGAAAACATCCAGCAGATACTATATTAGCATTTAAGTTCTTCTGTGATAAAATAGGACCTGAAGCAGCTAAAAAAGTTGCATTAGTAATGAAGACTGAAATATCTTCACAACATGGTACTGATCTTAAAGCAGTTAAAGAAGCATTTGCATCAGATCTCAATATTATGTTTGCTACTGAAAAGCTTACTCCACAGCAAATGAATTTACTTTATAATATTGCAGATTGTACTTTATTACTTTCTTCTAATGAAGGATGGGGATTAGCATTGACTGAATCGTTAATGACTGGTACTATGTTTGTTGCAAATGTAAGTGGTGGTATGCAAGATCAAATGAGATTTGTAGATGACAATGGTGATTGGATAGATTTCAATGCTGACTTTCCTTCTAATCATAGAGGTACGTATAAAGAACATGGAGATTGGGTTAGACCAGTATGGCCTACTAATATGTCGATGATGGGTAGTCCTTTAACTCCTTACATATTCGATGACAGATGTCAACCAGAAGATGCTGCAGTGAAAATGGAAGAGGTATATAATCTTTCAAAAGCAGATAGAAATGCAAATGGACTTAAAGGAAGAGAATGGGCATTATCAGATGAGTCAGGCTTTACAGGTGAGAATATGTCTGAAAATGTTATCAGATGTATTGATAAGACTTTAGATAACTTTGTTCCTAGAGCATTAAGTGAAGTTACATTAGTAGAAGATTATAAATACGAAAAAGTTAAACATAAATTAACAGGTTACTAAGATGAATAAACCATTAGCAGTTGTAAGCTGCCCTTTAGATACATATTCCGGTTATGGAGCAAGAGCAAGAGATTTTGTAAAAGCTCTCATAGCATTAGATAAATACGAAGTAAAAACTCTATCACAGAGATGGGGTAATACTAGATACGGTTATTTAGAAGATCATAAAGAGTCTCAATTGATGAGCACAATCATACCTAACGTAACTGCTAAACCTGATTTATGGATACAATGTACTGTACCTAATGAGTTTCAAGCTGTAGGTAAATACAATATCGGATTAACTGCTGGTATGGAGACTACTTTAGTTCATCAGTCTTGGATAGAAGGATGTAATAGAATGGACTTAGTACTAACATCTTCAGCCCACTCTCAAAAAGTATTTAAAGATACTAATTATTCTATTCAAGATAATAAGACCAAACAAGTAGTTAAAACTATAAAATTAGAAAAACCAGTTGAAGTATTGAGAGAAGGAGCTGATTTAGATAAATATTTTGCTAAGTCAACTACTGGATTTGATCTATCTTCAGTTAAAGAAAGCTTTTGTTTTCTATTTGTAGGTCATTGGATGCAAGGAGATCTTGGTCATGACAGAAAAAATGTAGGTTATACTATCAAATCTTTTTTAGAGACGTTTAAGAATAAATTAAACTCTCCAGCATTAATACTAAAGACTCAACAGGTAGGCTCATCTATTTTAGATCAAGATAGAATTATGCAACGTATAGATGCTATAAGAAAAACAGTAAAAGGTTCCTTACCTAACATATATGTAGTGTCGGGAGATTTAACTGATGAGCAAATGAATCAATTATATAATAATCCTAAAGTTAAAGCTATGGTTAGCTTTACAAAAGGAGAAGGATTTGGTAGACCATTACTTGAATTTAGTTTAACTGGTAAACCTATAATAGCTTCAGGTTGGTCTGGTCAATTAGATTTCTTAGACAATCAAAGAGCTATACTTATCGGAGGTTCATTGGAAAATGTTCATAAGTCTGCTGCTGTTAAAGATATGATATTAGAGCAATCACAATGGTTCAAACCAGAAGATGTTCAAGTTGCTAAAGCATGGACAATTATGCATAAAAAGTATAAAGAGTTTTTGATACCTGCTAAGCAACTAAAAAATGCAAATAATAAAGAGTTTTCTTTCGATAGTATGGTAGATGAATTAAAAGCATACGATGAAAAATATATTCCAGAGTTTGCAGTACAAGTTAATTTAGAATTACCAAAATTAGATTTACCTAAATTACAAAAGTTATGATAGATAAAGATAAATTAGTACAAGGTCCATTTGGAAGTGATGCTTGTTATGAACAAACATTCGAACAAGATGGACAACAAATGACAACCTGGTTATGTTTTGGTAGTGGTTTTACCACATCAACAGTTATGACGGAAGGTTCAAAGGCAGTAAAAGACTTACAAGAAACTTCACCTGAATTATATAAAGATTTGCTTTATACAGATGAACAAAAAAGAGTATGGGCTCCTTCAACTATATCTATACCTCAGAAAGGTATGGTGTTTATTGACGGTACAACTTCTGACGATTGGAAATGGTCAGCTGCTAAAGCAATTAACCTTACTAAAGAAGAGATAGAATCTAAAAGATACCCAGAAGGACAAACAGTTAAAATGGATATGTCTAATGCAAAGAAATATGATAGAAATTCTTATATGGATGCATTAGAGTATATAGGATTTTTTGCAATAGATGAAAATTAGTTACGCAATAACAGTATGTAATGAATTCGTAGAGATTCAAAAGGTTGTTAATCTTATTAGAGAAAATAAGAGAAAACAAGATGAAATAGTCATACTATACGATCATAATAACGGTGAAGAAGAAATAGCTGATTGGCTTACAAAACAAAGTAAGTATCCTAATATACAGTTTTGGAGAGGATTGGACTTTGATGGTCATTTTGCTAACTGGAAAAATAAGTTAACTAAATATTGTACTGGTGACTACATCTTTCAAATAGATGCAGATGAATATCCTCATAAGTCTTTACTTACAGCTCTACCAGTAATCTTAGAAGCTAATCCTGATAATGAAGTTTACTTAGTTCCTAGAGTTAATACTGTAGAAGGTTTGACAGAAGAACATAGAGTTAAATGGGGATGGAATGTAGATGAAAAAGGTTGGGTTAACTATCCAGACTACCAATGGCGTATTTGGAAAAATAAACCTGAGATCAAATGGATTAATAATGTACATGAAGTATTGGATGGGTATAAGACATACGCTCCATTACCTGCTAAAGAAGAGTTGTCGTTATATCATCCGAAAGATATAGATAGACAAGAGAAACAAAATGCTTACTACGAAACATTATGATCAAGTTAGATGTTAAAGTTGGAGATACTATTTTAACCGGAAGGTTTAAAAATAAAAGAGTCAAGATAAAAAGTATTGAAACTGATGAGTTTGGTATGCCTATTATTAATGGTAGACCAGCATGTACTTTTAGAATGGTCCCTAAGCCTAGGTAACCTATTTATTATTATGATAACAAGCAACCACATAACGAAATTAGATCAAGTAGAAGGAGAGTTTCTTTTTATTATTGATGAAGATATTAAACCAGCTACCGATGCTATTAATAGTTCTAAAGGAGCTAGGAGAAGAAGATTTAACTTTATTGTCTCAGAAAATTCTAACCAATGGAATAAAGTAAGAGATTTATCTAACAACGTAATTAACTACCTAAGTAGTGAAACGTTTATAACAAGAGGAGAGGTTATCTCTCAACTTAATAACGTCGACTCTAGTAAACTATCATTAGTGTATATAGATACTAGTTCAGGAAATAGAGCAGAAATATTAAAATTACTACATGATAAGTTGCAAGAAAATGCTATAATAATAATAAAAGGAGTTGACCTTCTGCCAATTTCTTACTATATTAATGAATATAATTTAGTGCAACCTGCCGTTGTCGGTCAGTATCTATCACTAAGTAATAAAAGAAAAGCATTTACATTAAATGCAAAAGCAAGTAGAACTAAATCAAATATGTTTTAATGAAAGTAGGAGTTATAGGTAATGGTTTTGTAGGTGAGGCACAAGCATTTGCTTTTTCACTATCAAATAAAGTATTAATTTACGACATAGATCCAAAAAGATCATTTAACAAATTAGAAGAAGTACATCAAGCAGATTTTATATTTGTATGTGTACCTACTCCTATGAGAGAATCTGGTGATCAAGATATATCGTATATAGAAGAAGTGTTTAAACACTCTAATAGAGGTCCTATATACATAATTAAATCTACTATCGAACCAGGTACAACTAAAAGGTTACAAGAAAAGTATCCAAAACTAAATATTGTTTTTAGTCCAGAGTTTCTTACTGAAAGAATAGCTAAATTAGATATGATGATGCAAGCTAGGATTATTTTCGGTGGTGATAAAAAATTAACAACTAGAGTTCAACAATTATATGAAGGTAGGTTTATGAATAGACATTTTATTCATACAGACTCTACAACAGCAGAGTTCATTAAGTATATGAACAACTGTTTCTTTGCAACTAAGGTATCGTTACTAAACGAATATCATAGATTAGCAGAGACGATAGGTATCGATTGGAAGACAGCTATGCATGGATTTGCTGCAGATGGAAGAGTAGGTGATAGTCATATGCAAGTGCCAGGACCAGACGGCAAACTTGGTTTTGGAGGTGCTTGTTTTCCAAAAGATATTAATGCTTTTATCAAGTTAGGTAAAGCAAATAATTTAGATATGAACGTCTTAGAAGCAGCTTGGAAGACTAACTTAGAGGTTAGACCAGAAGCTGATTGGACACAATTAAAAGGAAGAGCAGTTTCAAAATGAATAAATCAGCATTAGTATTAGGCGGAGGAGGCTTCATAGGAGGTCACTTAGCTAAAAGATTAAAAGAAGAAGGTTTTTGGGTTAGAGCAGTAGACATCAAACCAGAACATGAATATTGGAATCATGCAGATATGTGTGACGAATATGTAAGCGGTGATCTTAGAGATCCTAAAGTAGTAGAGTCAGTCTTTGATAGAGAGTTTGACGAAGTATATCAATTAGCAGCCGATATGGGTGGTGCTGGTTATATCTTTACTGGTGATAATGATGCTAATGTAATGCATAACTCAGCCTTAGTTAATCTAAATGTTGTTCATTATGCTACTCAAGCTAAAGTAAAAAGAATATTCTATAGTTCATCAGCTTGTATGTATCCAGAACATAATCAATTAGATGCAGATAATCCTAACTGTGTAGAGTCATCTGCTTATCCAGCAGCTCCTGATTCTGAATATGGATGGGAGAAGTTATTTAGTGAAAGATTATTTTTTGCTTTTAATCGTAACTACGGTCTCAATGCTAAGGTAGCTAGATATCATAATATATTTGGACCTCAAGGTTCATGGAAAGATGGTAAAGAAAAAGCTCCTGCTGCTATGTGTCGTAAAGCTGCTGAAGCAGATACTGAAATAGAAGTTTGGGGTGATGGTGCACAGACAAGATCATTTATGTACATAGATGAATGTTTAGAAGCAACTATAAGGTTAATGAGACAAGATGAGTTTAACGGTCCAGTTAATATTGGTTCAGAAGAAATGGTTCCAATAAATGAATTGGCACAAATAGCTATAGATTTATCTGGCAAAGATATTAAAATAAATAATTTAGATGGGCAAGACTTTATTGATAAGTATGGCTTTCCATGCCCACTAGGAGTTAGAGGTAGAAACTCAGACAATACATTATACAAAGAGAAATTAGGATGGGAGCCGACTATGACTTTAAGACAAGGTATGGCTAAAACGTTCGAATGGATTAACGAACAAGTCAATGGCTAAAAAAATAGTTTTATTTACTACAATAGGTAAACTTTCAGATGAGAGTAAAGTGCACGTACATGCATCTTTTAGTTCTTGGAGTAAGTTTGGCTTTGACGTTATAGTATTTGGTGAAGATTTTCATGAAGAGATTTGTAATGAGTATGGATTTATATTAGATACTGATTACGAAAGATCTGAGTTTAACATACCAATCGTAAGAGGTTTATTTGAAAAAGCTTTAACTTATACAGACTACGACGTTTATTGTTACTTGAATTCAGATATAATATTTCCTTCTTCTCCTAGAAAGTATATAGATAATATTAAGTATGATGACTTTATGGCAGTAGGTCAAAGGTTAGATGTTTATAACTACCCTACTGTAACCAAAAGTGAATTACATAACCCAGGTGGTATAGACTATTTTTTCTTTACACCTAACTTTAGAGACTGGTCTGATATGCCAGATTTTAGTATTGCTAGAGGTAGATTTGATCATTGGTTGATGGGAGCATCATTAGAGTTAAACAAACCAGTCATAGATCTTACTCAAGTATTTATTCCTATACATCCTGAACCTAAAAAAAGAGTCACTGCTGAATGGTGGACGTTGTATAATGATCTTAATTATAAGTTAGCATATCAAATATTTAGAAATACCTACTACTACGGTATAGCTCAGAAGCATGGTCAGACTAATATGACTCCATTTATAATGACTGATGACGGTTTGATTAATAGAATAACAATACCTAAAAATGAATATGGAAGACAATTTGAGTTCGATATACGTATTTGACTTAGACGGTACACTTTGCAATACTGACGGCAATTGGTATGAAAAAGCTACTCCTAAGAAAGATAGAATTGCATTAGTTAACAAACTATATGATGATGGACATACTATCATTATAGATACAGCAAGGGGTTGTGTTAGTGGTAAAAATTGGTGGTACTATACAACTGATCAATTAAAAAAATGGGGTGTAAGATATCATACTCTTCGTACTGGAGTAAAGTTCGGAGGTGATATATTTGTAGACGATAAAGGTTTTAACGATAAGGTTTTCTTCGATGGCAACAGCAAAAAGACTTCTTAATAAAGCTCCTTCTATAGTTAAGAAGGTTTATTATAATTTAGTACCATTCGAATCTAGATACGGTAAAGAATTTAATAAGACGTACAAGTTTCTTAATGAGACACTAGAATGGACTCCTCAAATGCTTAAAGACTATCAATTCTATAAACTTAGAAAAACTGTAGCTAATGCATATGACCACGTACCATACTATCACAAGCTAATGATTGATTATGGCGTTAAGAGAGTTATTGATTCACCTGATGATATAACGAAACTGCCATTACTTACCAAGAAGATTATAAGAAAAAATTGGAAAGATCTTATTGCAACTAATTACAATGGTACTCCAATCACTTTTAAAACATCAGGCTCAACAGGAGAAAAGTTTCAATTTTTAGGTGATGATAATCTTTACAAAAGAGAAGCAGCATTTGTACTACGAGCTTTTAATTTACATCAAGCTTCTTTATACGATGAACGTTCTGTATGGGTTAGAAGATATGCTCCTAAAGCAGGTGATCCTATAAGTTACACCGACTATGAACTTAACCGTACTTATTTATCACCGTTTAACGTATCAGCAGATACTATATCAGATTATGTAGAAGAAATCAATAGAACAAAAGCAAGGACTTTAGTAACTTATCCATCTTTAGCTAATTTTATTGCTACTCTTATGAAAAATCAAGGATTGGTTTTTGATCATATTCAATCTATTCATTGTGCAAGTGAAATGATACTTCCGGAATGGAGAACAAATGTTGAGAAATGTATAGGTATAAAATTATATGCTCATTACGGCATGATGGAAAAAGTATCTTTCTTTCAAAACGTTCTAAATGAAGATAGATATGCAGAAAGTTTAGAATATGGATACACAGAGATAGTAAATGATGAAGTTATTGGCACTGGATTTCTGAATGATGTTATGCCATTAATTAGATACACCCCAGGAGATAAAGCAATAGTAGATGACTCTGAAGATAATTTCTTATCTTTACCTATATCAGTCAAAGACTTTATTGGTCGTTCTACAGATATGATTGTAACTGAAGATGGTAGAAAGTTAGCAGGTGTTAATTTCTACACTATGATGTATAAAATACCTGGAGTTAAAATGTTTCAAATAATACAAAAGACTATAAATGATTTAGAAGTGCAATATATAAATGCTGGCAATCATTCAAAAGATATAACAGAAGGATTGATTAGAGGTGGGATGTTTGATAGAGTAGGTAAACATAACTTAGTAATTAAAAAAGTAAACAAGCTTGAGAGATCCAAGACAGGAAAATTTAAAACAATTAAGAGTGAATTATAACTTAGATAACATAACACCATACGTACTATCAGATAGAATACAATCTACTGAGATGGTTTATTTAGATTGGAATGAAAGTTCTTATAGTCATAAATTTGTTAATGAGAAATTGCAAGAAGTTGATTTAAGTCAATACCCAGACCCCCACAACAAAAATCTAAAAGAAGAACTTTCTCTCTATACTGGGGTAGAAAGTGATTTTATAGAATGCTTTAACGGTTCAGATTCTGCATTAGATTATGCTTTTAGGACTCTTTTGAATGTAGATGACAGAGTGCTTATACCGTACCCTAATTATACACAAGTTAATCAAACAATTCAATCGTTAGGAGCAGAAGTAGACTATTGTAACATATTAGATTTAGAAGAAAAAATAGAAATAATAGAACCAGAAGTAGTTTACTTATCTAATCCAAACAACCCAATAGGTTATGTATTTGATATAGAAAAATTAATAAACAAATTTACTAATGTTATTTTTATTGTTGATGAAGCCTACTATGAATACCATACAGACTATACTTGTTTTGATTTAGCTTATAAGACAAGTAATTTAATTGTAACTAGAACTTTTTCAAAAGGTTTAGGATTAGCAGGTATAAGATTAGGTTATCTGACAACAAATTCATATATTATAGATAAGATAAAGTCTATAAAGAACTTTAAAGATGTAAGTAGATTAGCAGAAGCAGCAGGAGTAATAGCACTACAGAACATTGATGTTATTAACCTAGATATAGAAACAACACTTCGTACTAAAATTAAGTTTGAAAAAGAAGTTAAAGCTTCTAGAGTTTATTTAAGTAAAGCTAATTTTGTTTTAATAGAACATCCAAAGTATAAAGAAATTATAGAAGATCTTAAAAGTAATAATATCTTAGTAAGAGATAGAAGCAAATTTATAGACAACTCTATGAGAATAACAATAGGCAAACCAGATGTAATGGGTGCAGTAACTAAAATAATAAACAGACATGAAATATAATATATCTTTTATTGGCTTAGGTAAATTAGGTTTACCTTTAGCTACTAATTTTGCTAGGTTTGGTAAGAAAGTACTAGCTATCGATTTAAATGAATCACTTTTAAAAATATTAAATGAAGGAAAAGCTCCATGGGTTGAACCTGAATTGCAAGAAAATATAAATGCAGCAGCAGAAAATATAACATATACAAATTCTTATGATGAAGTAGCAGATTCTGAGTACACTATTATACTAGTTAACACTCCTTCAATAGAAAGAGATGGTTCTTTCTCTAACGAATACGTTATTAGTGCATTAACTAGTACATGTAAAGCATTAAAAGCTGCTGGAAAAGAAAGCCATAACTTTGTTTTATCTTCCACAGTAATGCCAGGCAGTACTTATTCAGAGTTTATTCCTCTTATTGAATCTATTACAGGATGGACGTTAGGTAATGAGTTTACATTCTCTTATGTACCTGACTTTGTTGCTATTGGTGCTGTTATAAAAGATTTTAGAGATCCAGACTTTGTACTTATTGGTGCAAATGATTCTGAAGTAGCTCAAGATACTTTTAAATTATACTCTTGTATGTTAACATTAGCTCCTCCTACTTCAAAAGTAAATATTCAAGAAGCAGAGTTAGCTAAAGTGTCATTAAATGCATACATTACAACTAAAATTTCATTTGCTAATCACTTAGGAATATTAGCTGAGAAACTACCAGGAGTTAACGTTGATAATGTTACTGAAGCAATTGGTCAAGATAAAAGGATAGGTAGTAAGTACTTTAAAGCAGGAGCTCCTTACGGTGGTACTTGCTTTCCAAGAGATACTTGGGCATTTTTAACACTATCTAATAAGGTTGGTATGTTTGCAGAGCAAATGGCTGCTAATGAAAAAATAAATAATGATACTTTAGATAATATAGCTAGCAAGATAGGTGATAAACCACTGGTAGGTTTAGTAGGGTTAGGATTTAAACCAGGTACTACAACTACAACAGAAGGATTAGCAGAGAAACTTCTTAAAATGGGTAAGTTAAGTACCAAAGAAGTAATTGTATACGATACATATACTGATTCAGCAAATAATTTATCAAAAGATATTAATCAAAATTTTACTATAGCAACAGATTTAGATAATTTAATTGAAAATGTAGACACTATCATACTATGTAATGGTGATTCAGCATATGATTACAATAAAATTCCATCTACTATAAACGTAATTGACCCTTGGAGAGTACTTTAAAAACATTATTTGTTAAGCAGAGTTTAGACTTATTAGGTCCTAGAACATCTTTTCAATATGAAGATAACATAGAGAGTTATCTATTGGAAAATTTTCAAGGCAAAGTAAGTTTATATGAATTGCTTCTATATTTCAAAGCTGATTACATTGTAATACCTCCTAAGACTACTTCTCCATGGTTAGAAAGTTTAAAAGCCAAACCAGGTTATGTTAAGACTATGATGGAGACTACTACCAATATAATTAACATTGAACAGATAGACTTCGGTAAGTATGATATAGTTATTACTCATGATCCTATTTTAGGTCCTTGGATAGAAGATTTAAAAAAACATTTTCCTAATACTTTATTTTGTTATATTTTAGCAGAGCATTCAAGTTGGCAAATGCATCAAATGGGATTTGCATATGATGTATATTTAGACCACACATTACAATCTGGAGAAGAAGTAGTTAGATTACCACAGGCACTTAATATGTTATTTCCTAGAGTACCTAAATACTTAAGAGAGACATTTAACAATAAGAAAGAGAAGATATTTTTAGACTATCGTACAATAGGTCACTTCATTACTAACGGTAATAATAATGTCGCTATGACAATGGATCAAGTTAATAACTTCTATAATAATAATCATTTTGATCTACCTACTCAGCCATTGAGTGAAACATCACTTAAACCATTTATGTTTGGCGGTAATGAAAATGACGGTTATAATTACTACGGTAAACTATCAGAGAGTAAGTATTTTGTCTCAATTGCTAATAGAGTAGGTCAGGCAGCATTCGATGCAGCATCAATTGGTAGTTTAGTTATAGGTACAGACAAATCAGATTTACATAGAAGACTTTGTCATCCAGATGCATTAATGACTGGTGAGTTTACTGTTGACGACCTTAAGAAAAAGATAAATGAATTTGAAACAGATAAAGATAAGTTTGATAATGCTTGGAATCACCAAGAAAAGTTCTTATCTTTATATTGTGTAGATAAGCCAATCAATAATCTAAAAAAAGCATGCAAAATAAAAACATCTTAGTAACTGGAGGAGCAGGAGCAGTTGGTACTAATCTTATTGAAGCATTACTTATAAGAGGTAATAAAGTTCAGAGTTGGGATAACTATTCAGCTGGTAAAGAAGAAAATCATATTGCAGGAGCTTTATATTCACCTGTTAGTACTATTCAATCATTAGAAGCTTTAACTGATGATTTTGATTTGATATACCATTTAGGTGAATATTCTAAAGTTGTACCTTCATTTGAAGAAATAAGAGATGCATTTTCATATAATATTCTAGGTAGTTTTAAGTTACTTGAGGCAGCTAAAAGATTAAACATTCCAATAGTTTATGCTGGTTCATCTACAAAGTTATCTTACCCTGGTGAGTTACATTCACCTTATGCATTTTTTAAGTCTACAATTGCTAAGTTACTACAAGGTTATGGTGATTGGTATGGAATGAAGTATAATATTTGTTACTTCTATAATGTGTTTGGCCCTAAAACTGATACTTGGTCTAATGAATGGCAATCGGTAATTAATATATTTAAGAGGCAAAAAGAAGAAGGACTACCTTTAACTATAACTGGTAATGGTACTCAACGTAGAGACTTTACTCATGTAGATGATATAGTTCAAGGGTTGATACTAGCTGGTGATAATATAAGAAACGATGAGTTTCAACTAGGCACAGGAAAAGATTATAGTGTGTTAGAAATAGCAGCAGCATTCGATCATTATTTTGAATTTATACCTGCTAGGAGAGGAGATAGACCAAAAGGTTTAGCTGATACATCTCATGCAAGAAAAGTGTTAGGTTATGAACCAACAGTAAACATAATAGATTATATAAAAAGTTTATGAAGATTTGTTATGTAACAGAGATGCGTTTCATAGGTAAAATACCTAGAAATACTAAAATGATGAGAACAGAACAAGCATGGCCTTGTACGTTAGAAGCTGATTGTTTTCCATATAACCATACTCCTACAGACAAATACGATTTAGCTTTAGTAGTTATACCTAAGAGTAAAGTAACCGATTGGATATCAAATAATACATTTGAAAAGATGAGAGGATATGCTGATAAAATAGCAATAATGCAAGAAGGACCTCAATGGTGCTTTCAAGACTATACTCTTACAGAACAAATATGGTACTATAATACTCTCAGAAAAGCAGATATATTATATGCCCATAATAAAATAGACCAACAATACTATAAAGGTGTTACTGGACATAGTGATGTTAGAATATTACCTACCTTAATGATAGAAGATATGATAAAAGATCTTCCGGAAGTAGAAAGAGAAGGAGTTATGGTTGGTGGTAATTTTGTTAGTTGGTATGGAGGATTTGATTCTTTTATTGTTGCTAATCAAACAGAAGAAAAGATATATTCTCCCAGTATGGGTAGAAGACAAGAAGGAGAAGCTCAATTAGGTATTAATCAGCTACCTTATATGGAATGGTCTGATTGGATAAGAGAGTTAAATAAAGTTAAGTACGGTGTACATCTTATGCGTACTCATGCTGCAGGTACCTTTGCTCTAAATTGTGCATATTTAGGTATACCTTGTATAGGTTATAAAGGTTTAGATACTCAAGAGATATGTCATCCTAATCTATCGATTGACTTAGGAGATATTCCTGGTGCTATTGAAAAAATTACTAAATTAAAAGAAGATAAAGCATTCTATAACTTTTGTAGTATAGCTGCTAAAGACAATTATAAAAAACACTATCATGAAGATCAGTTTAATACAACCTGGAAGAAACAATTTAAAGTATCTTAAATGGGCTTATGATGCAATTAAAAAGCATCAAGGTAAACATGAAGTAGAAATCTGTGTAGCTGATGATGCTTCTACAGACGGTACATGGGCTTGGTGTGAAGAGATGATGGCTAAAGATGATAACTTCAAAGCTATTTTAAATGATACTGGCAAAAGATTAGGTCATACCATACTATATGATAGACTTATAAATGAGGTAGCTACTAATGATGTTGCTATGATCTATCATGCTGATATGTATTTATGTCCTGGAGCATTAGATGCTATTGAAAGAGAGATAGAAGAGAAGACTATAGTTTCATTAACTCGTATCGAACCTCCTTTACATCCAGACGGACCAGAAAAGATATTATGGAACGGAGGAGTAGAACCTGAAGAGTTTTTAGAAGAAGAGTTTCTAAAGCAGTTACCTTCTATGAAAGATGCTAATAAGATAACTGATGGTATATTTGCACCATGGGCATTTTATAGAAAAGACTTTCAAGAGATAGGAGGTCATGATCCATTATATGCTCCTCAATCAAAAGAAGACTCAGATATATTCAATAGGTTTCAATTGAATGGAGTAAAGTTTAAGCAAGTATGGGATGGTTTTGTATACCATATGACTTCTAGAGGTAGTAGAAGAAATACTCTTGATAAAGCTAAGAACATATACGAAGATAGTCCAGAATGGTTAGCACAGAATCAAAGATCAACTCGTAACTTTATACGTAAGTGGGGTCATTTTGTAGCACATGACAGGTTGTTAGTACCTATAGTACCTCCTAAATACAATGTAGGTTATGTTTTAGAAAATGCTACTGAAGTATTAGTAAACGCAATTGAACCATGGTGTGATAATATTTATACTGATGTTGATTGTAAAAACTATATAAAAACTGAACAAACAAATACTAAGTTTAATCTAGCTACTAGAGTTTTATCTTTAGATTCTGCTAGAACAAACGACATACTAGTTTATATAGATTGTCAGAAATTTTCGGATGATGACTTTATTTATATACAGAAGCTAAGTAGAATTATCCAAGATAGCGGTCAAGTAGGTAAGTTTAGTATTGGTAACTTAGTTGTTGAGATAAAAGAGATGAAAGAGTATACTGATAATTTAATCAAATTATGAAAAAATACGTAGTAGAGTTTAAGATGGCAGATGGTTCTAAAGAGATAGTAGAACTAAACACAGATAGAATTCAATGGTCAATCGATCAATGGTCACGTCATAGAGCAGTTGCAAGTCATCAAATAATTGAAGAAGGTAATAACAATAGCAAGAAAATGTTATTAGGTTAACTATTTATAAAATATGAACAAGCTAGAATCCATAGTAAGACAGACGTTAAATGAAGCAGCAAAGATTAAGTTTGCTGGTCATTCATTTATACTTAAAGTAGATACGAACGAAGATCCACAAAAGAAAGGTGTTAAAGTTCAATTTCTACCAACAGAGTTTGGTAGCATAACTTCTACAGAACAGAACGATATTGCAATAGAATTAGAGACTAGATTAGAATCTGGTTTAGCGCAATATGATATGAAAGTAGAAAGAGATAGAAACTTAAAAGACAAAACTATCATCGGATTCTTTATCTACATCGAGTATTTCGACAGAATAGTTCGTAAAGCTTTATCAGGTCAGAACCCATCTAATGATGGAGATTCTAACAACGAAATTTAGCATATGACTAAACCGATAAAGAAATTAAGAGAAACTCTCTTTAATATACATCCACTATCGTACCGTATAAGAAAAATTACTTTAGATAGACAAACTATGGAAAAAGTTTTATTTAAAAAAATAATTGATAAGTTAAAATCAATAGAAGAAAGAAGAGATTTTATGCAAGCTGAAATAGGTATGGACGTAACTGCATATGAAGATTCTTTTTTTGATGTTATAGAGAATCTAATGAAACTATACTTTAATAAACATCAATTAGGCCTTATCCAAACGTACCTATATCAATTACTACCAGACAAAGAATGGGATGGTACTATTACTCTTGAGAAAAAAGGTAAATCAAACACTGTACCATTTAAAACTGCAGATGAGGTATGGGAAGTAATTCAAAATTTTACATAAAATAGTTGTTTTTCTGAATAAAAGTACCTATCTTTATATCTAATTATAAAACGGTTATATGACTCAGACTATGCAAAGTATTCAAATGTTAAAATGTCCAGCATGTAGTGAAATGACTCTCCATCCTAAAAGAAAGGAAATGGGTTATCACGTATGTATTAATTGCTCAACAGCTAAACCTGTAGTTGGTATTACAACTGTAGAGGGTACTGGTGACCATACTTTTAATGATATTATTATTATGGATCAAGATAGAGCTCAAAGCATTCAAATGGCTGCAGATGAAATTGCAGGTAAAAAATCTCATTTAGAAGTCTTAGACTTTGATAAGGATGAAAACGAAGTAACACAATCAGTAAAAGAAGCTGTTCATCAAGTAGTTAACGATGAAGAAGCAGATTATGATATGTTTAATCCAGATCAAGTTAAAGAAGGAATCAAAGGAATTGATTACTAATGCCTTCAAAGCTACTTACAAAAGAAGATATTCAGAGAGCAATGAATGTAACTCGATCCAATCGAGCAGCAGCTAGATATCTTCACGTTACCTATAATACTTATAAGAAGTACGCTAAGCTGTACAAAAATGAGGATGGTATTACTTTGTTAGAAGCTCATAAAAATCAAGAAGGTAAAGGTATACCAAAATATGCTAATCGAAAGATTAGTGAGGTTCCTTTAGAAGATATAGTAGAAGGTAGAGTACCAACTGAATATTTAGACGTTAAAGAAGTAAAACGAAGATTAATATTTGAAGCTTACTTAGAAGAGAAGTGTTCTCATTGTGGATTTAGTGAAAGAAGAGTTCATGATACTAAAGTACCAGTTATACTCAACCATAAAGATGGTAACAAAAAAAACTACCATTTAGATAATTTAGAATTTCTTTGCTATAATTGTTCATTTTTATATGCTTCATCAGCAATATCAGAAGAACAAGTAGAAGCACAAGAAGACTTTGTTGAACGTAGGGATACTCATGATTGGGAGATGGATGAACATCATATTGAACATCTTAAAAATCTTAATCTGTATAAAGAAGATGATAATAAACCAGGAGAAGAGTATATCTCCAGGCAATAAAAACTATTTATACTCATGGCCAAAAAAGAAAAGAGTAAATTTTCAACATGGAAAAAAAAGAAACCTCTTGAAAGAAGAGTGGCAGACGACTTAGTTAAGAAGTCTGAACTTAACGATAAGTTAAGGGAAAAGAAAATCGGTACAAACTTTTTCGATTTATTTTAATTTAAAACTATTTTATGAAAAACTTTAGTTTAACCATCGGTGTGTCTTTAGCATCAACATTTGTTATGGCATTTACGATGGCGGCAAGAATGACAGTTGATTCAGTATTAGAAGAACCTCTCAGGCCTTTGGCCTTAGAAGTTATTACCCCAGTAAAAATAGAAGCTCCTAAAGTAGAGCTTATTATAAAAGATCATATTAAATTTTTAGATGATATAGGATTTAGAGAATCCTCTAATAACTATCATGCAGTTAATCAATTTGGTTACTTAGGTAAGTATCAATTTGGTAGAAGAACTCTTGATGCTTTAGGTTATAAAGATGTAACCAACAGGCAGTTTTTAGAAAATCATTCTATTCAAGAAGAAGCTATGTATGCACTACTTAATCATAATAGAAGAGTACTTAGAAGACAGATAAGTAAATACGTAGGACAGACAGTAGCTGGTATTTACATTACAGAGTCTGGTCTGTTAGCAGCAGCACATTTAGCTGGTCCAGGAAACGTTAGAAAGTTTCTTAGAAAAGGATATGAATTTAAAGATGGTAACGGCACTAAGATGACAACTTACATGGTACAGTTTAGTCACTATCAGTTGGAATTTTAAGTAAAAGTCCCTATATTAAGTTATATTAATTAAAAATGATAATAAACCACAAGTACAAGTTTATTTTCTTCAAAAGTAAAAAAGTTGGAGGAACTAGCATGGAAATTGCTCTTTCAAAATTTTCAACTGATAATGATATTGTCACCAGAATAATGTCAGACGAAGAAGAAGCACTTAGAGGTAACTTAGGCTTGAAAAATAAAAATGCTGATGGACTAGTAAATCATAGTTCTGCTGCAGATTTATTAAAGTTTCTAGAAGCACCTCAATATAAAGATAAAGATATATTTGACTCTTATTTTAAATTTACGATTATAAGAGAGCCAGTTGACCTCTTTGTTAGTAGATACTTCTTTCAAAAAGAGACTAGTCTTAAAAACCCAATCCCAGATAATATAAACGACTGGGTTAGGACATTGAAAGAAGGAAGAGATAGAGGCAAAAATAACGTTAGTGAAGAAAACTGGCGTATATATTCTTTAAACGATAAACTTATTACTGACGACTATATTACCTATAGTAAGGATTCAGGTCCAGGTTCAAAAATGTATGAAGATTGTACTCGAATATCAGAAAGACTTAACCTTCCAGAAAATTTAGCAGACATATTTTATAATTCTAAAGCAAAAACTCAATACAGAAAGAAAGATAAAGTAACTCTTTTTAAAGACTCATTAGATTTTATAGATGAAATGTCGAAAAAAGAGAGGAAAATTACAGGAATGAAGTTAGATCGTAAAAAATTTCAAGGCAAAGGAAATTGGACGCTTATATAATAACTGTTAAATTAGTTGGAGTTACGAAGAAAAGTTCTTATATTTAGATATATAAAATAATAAAGGTTATGAGTGAGAAAAAAGGTCATTTAGTTAAGTTACATTTTGATTTTGATACTGCAGGTGTTTTAGAAATATGGATGCCTAAACTTGACGGTTGGTATAGAGTTACTTCTAGTGTGTTTAGATCTTATGATGGTAAGCGTAGAATTACTAAGCCTATTAAACCTCAGGGTAAAGGAGAAATATATAACGTTCCTATGAGAACTGATGAATATAATGGACCTGTTTTTATGTTAGGTACTAATAACTACGTACCTTATAAAGGTACTCATTCCTTTGTCGAAAGTGAGAAATCAATTTACTTTCAAAAGCAATACAATAAATTTCAATCAGGTAGTTATATAAGAAAATAATATGATAAAGTTACATTTTCAAACAACAGAAGAATTTGCAAACTTATTTAAACGTAAAGATAAAGAAGTAACTGATGCTATAGTTCAATCAGTAGGAGAAGCAGTTAACAGAAATAAAAAAAGTGCTGACTTATTTGAGGTTAGTTTTGAAGAAGCTGAAGTAGCCTATTCTATATCGTTACCTAAAGCAGAATGGACAGTTGCAGTTCAAAGCTGTTTGGACCATTACCATGCTTTAAGCTTAACTGATGAACAGATTGATACTTGGAAACTTTTAGAAATAGTAAAAAGTGAAAGATAGAGAAAATTTAGTAAGAAGAGGTTTCTTCATGGATAAAGTTTTTGAATCTTCTCAATCGGGGCTAATTGAGAGTTGTGTATCATACCCTAACAATCAACGTAATACTGTTGGAGGATATGTTAAAAATATTTTATCTAAACTAAAAGAAGAAAAAGATAAAAACTTATTTCAAACTTGGGGTCTATTAGAAAATGGCGGGTATATAAAAGATGGTAAAATTATATGGCCGACTTACGATACTAACCAATTCGGTTTTAGATCAGATGAATGGTGCCATAAAAACCACTTTGCATCTTCTAACGGTGAAAAAGGAGCAATTTTTTTAGGTTGTTCTGATGTAGCAGGTACTGGTAATTATTATGAAAACACAGCAGCTTATATAGTTTCTAAAGAATTAGGTGTTAATAACTACAACTTAGGCTACCCTGGTGGAGGATTAGATCAATGCTACAGAGTATTAAAGTACCATATTACTAAAATAAATGCTGAACATGTATTCTTATTAGTTCCGGAATCATTCAGAAGAGAGATTTTTAGTGATACAGCATCAGTGCTTCTATCAACGTTTGCTTTAGAAGATGGTATTACAGCTGAACAACTTGGAGTTGATACTACTGCATTACAAAAAGTATATTTAGAGTATATGTGTGATCCTACTTATGTTAATCTCCACACTAATAAAAATTTAGATGCTATAGAGCATTTATGTAATAAAAGTGGAATGAAACTACATATAGTAAAAAATCCAATATACTACAAAGATAAAAAAGAAAGGTATACATTTAAGAATATGCTATCTGGACTGATTGAATCTCAAATTGATATGGCTGCCGATTTAGAACACTTCGGTAAAAATTTCCAGAAAAAAATAGCAAATCTTTTACTGGAAAAGTTGTGAGTTACAATTTTTATGCCTATATTTAAGTATATAAATTTAAAAAAGGTTATATTATGAATGACATTATGATGAGTTTCGATAGTAAGACAGATTACATTACTAAAGATCAAATTAGAGAAATTGCTCCTCTAGCTTTTGAGCAAGCACCAACCAATCCTAATCTTAGTAAAAATTACTTATTTGTAAATACTGAGACAATTATAGACGATTTAGCAAAGTTAAATTGGCTGCCAGTTGAAGCTGGTCAAAGAAAGAGTAGAGGTGGTGAAACTGTATTTAGTAAGCATATGGTTGCTTTCCAGAATCCAGATATTAAGATTACGTCTAAGGATGGTGATGATGCCTTTCCTAGAATTATTATGACTAACAGTCATGATGGTATGCAATCATTTAAGTTTAGTGTAGGTATATTTAGAATGGTTTGTTCTAATGGTTTAGTTGTTGCTGATGAGCAATTCTCAGACTTTAAGATTAAACATAAAGGTTATACTTTCAGCGAACTTAGAGGTGTAGTTAAGCAAGCAGTAGAAGATCTACCTGCTAGAGTAGAAGTACTTAATAAGATGAAAGAAAGAGTTCTTACTCAGGAAGAAAAGAATAAGTTAGCTTTAGATGCTATGTTAATTAGAGCTAATATAAAGCCTGGTAGTGAAAAAGCTAGTAAGTTTAACTATGATGCTGAAACTATAGAAGATATTTTAGATCCTAAAAGAGATGCTGATAAAGGTAACGACCTTTGGAGAGTTTTTAACGTAGTTCAAGAGAAGATTACTCAAGGAGAGTTTTCAGCTGCATTAAGTGGAGCTAAAGTTAGAAAGGTAAGAAAGATTAAGTCTTTTGAAAAAGATATCAAAGTTAATCAAGAATTATTTAAACTTGCAACTTCATTAGTATAATGATAGAATTTTTTAGACATCTGTTTGGACTCTGTTTTGACCATTGGCACCCTAACGTGTGGACTTTGGCAGCAGGGTCCCCAATAGTAATAGCTTCCGTTAATTATATTAGATGTAAGTGTGGAGGATGGTTTAAACATAAAGACGATTGTGATGTGTAGTTCAGGAGCTCATTACGTAGATGAGGAACATTACGAAAAAGAGAAAGCTGATAAAAAATTCTACAATAAGAACTCAGATAAGTGGGACTATTATTCTGGCTTACCTAATCCTAAATTTTACGAATCAAATGACGAAACGCACATGTAACGTATGTGGTATAAGTAAATCACCTACTTCATTTAAATCATTTAAGAAGCTCACCTGTAAAAAGTGTGAGTTTCGCTGGTATCAATCTTTTTTAAGATTTTTAGCATATAGAAGAAAGCTTACTTCATACGAAAAGTTTGCTTCAAGAATGGGGTATATGGGTGCAGGTTTTTTAATAGCTGCTCAATGGACAATAGAACCAATACTATACATATTAGGTTTCATATGTATTATTATACAGACATCATCAAGGAAACAATGGAATCTCGTTGCTTTAAATGTTAACGGACTTATTGCATGGTTCAGACATTTAATTAGTTAAACGTGATATTTATTATTAAATCTAGATAAACAACAACATCAATTATGAAAGGTACCTTATTTTCAGCAGACTTTGCTCCAGACGGATCTGATAATCTGAGATTACTTGAGATTAATACCGATACTGGTATTACTTCAGCATCACTTCAGCATTTCGACTTCGACTCTTTATATACGGTTTTGGATACAAATAATATCGAAAACTTACACGTGATCTATAAAGATCATCAAACAAATTTTGTAGACTTTCTTTCAGCTAGTGTTGCTACCGAATATACAGGTTCACCTGCTTTAGGAATAGTAAAACATATAGAAGAGAGTAATACAATTTATCCATCTTCAGTTGCAGATGCAGCAGATAGATTTATTTTAAGATTAGCTTATGATGAAGCAGCTATTTTAGATAGTACTTATGCTAAAAATAATCTTAACCTATTGAACCTATTTGGAGATAATGAAGATTGGAATTCAATAGCTCAATATTATCACTCATCATCAGCTCACGGTGTAACTGATACATTAGGAAGACATTTCAATAGTTTAACAATGCCTGACATTGTAGTTAAAGATACAAATACTACAATGTACATGCCTTTGTCGTTTTATAAAATAGGTCATTCAGAATCTGGATCTGATGACAGATATACTAATTTTATTAATGCAATAAAAAGTGATGATATTTTAATTCAAAATTATTACGAAAATATTGATAATAATAAAGCAACTTCTACTAGAGTTTATTCTATAGTTTATGGTACCAACTTAGATTTACTTACTCTAGCAACTACAGACACAGAAGCTGTAATGGAGAAACCAACAGAAATAGATTCTGCAGATAGTATTTTAGATTACCGTATTGGTGTTCAGCATTACTTTGAATATGCTACCAACACTCCAGTATTTGGAGTAGGTTCAGATTATGGTGGTATTTTAGAAGAAGAAGAAATTGTAAGTGCTAGTGGAGAATCTATATCAATTGCAAATGCACCAGTAGGAGGAATATTTAAATCTTACTTTATATCAGGTTCACCAGATACAGATGCAGCAGTAGAATATTTAGAATGGTCTCATGCAGGTTCAGATTTACCTTCAGGTTCTTACGTTACTAGTTCTACTTTAATTAATAACGTTAGACAACCATTACCATACGGTATTATGTTTAACTTAACTCCATCAGGTAGTGGTCCAATTAGAATATCAGGAGCATCAGCAATATTAGTACATGATAACGTAACTGATAATTTAAAATTTGAAACACTAGTTGATGTTGATCCTACTGTACATTCATTATTAAATGGTTCAGGTAGTTTAACTTCTATTGTATCTAATGAGGTAGAAGTATATAGTGGTTCTTACTTTACTCACGTATTAGATATGGAAGACACAGATACTTTCTTCTTAAAAGATGAAAATGCTCACTTAAAGATTATTTCTCATAACTGTTTTCCAGCAGATACATTAATTCACCTAGCAGATGGTACTCATAAGATGATACAAGATGTAAATGCAGGTGATGAACTTTTATCATGGAATGAAGATAAACATATAACAGAAGCTGCAGCAGTTGGAAGTGTTAAATCTAGTCAAGTAGATAAACTTATAACACTGACTGTTGGTGGACAAGAAATAAGTGCTACTCCTCTTCACAAATTCTTTATAGTAGGCAAAGGGTATATAGCTATACAAGATGTCGAAGAAAGTGATGAAATAATGACATCAGAAGGTGAAAAAAGAACAGTTACTGATAAACAAATTTTAGAAGGTGACGTTACAGTTTATAGATTAGATGATGTTGCTGATAACTACAATTATTATGCTAATAATATTCTAGTACATAACTGGAAATGTTTTACTTATGATTCTCAAGTTGAAATGTTTGATGGCTCTACTAAACCAATCGGTGAGGTAAAAGTTGGAGACGAAGTAAAATCATACAAAGATGGACAATATGTAAAAGGTTTAGTAACTGAAGCATTAATTCACCCAACTGAAGCTGTTGTAGACGTTTATAAGTCAGATAATATGATAGCAGAACCTAATCACCCTGTAATGATAGATGGTGAATGGTCTACTTTTGATAAATTAGGAGAAGTAGAGCAAATGTATATCACTAACTGGTACAACTTAGAGGTAGATGGTCACGACGTAGAAGGAAGTGAGCATAACTTTATAGTAGATGGACATATCGTATCTGGATTAGGAGATAATGACGTACTTAACACGGTATATAACAGACAAAATTTACAAACAGCTTAATTAATTTATCATGCCAAACGTATATAAAACATTCAATTGGAAGACAGACGTACAACAAAGAGATACTACAGAGTCTTCAAATTCAGCTAAGACAGCTACCAATACTATTTTAACTAACTTTATATCTTACTTTAAGGTTAAACATTCATAGTAAATGCAACAAAAGGTTTTATTCAGTCCAGAGGACTGTGCTTACATTCGTAGCTTTTTTGATGATTCTGATGAAGTAGAAGGACATGATACTCTCACATTAATTGATACCATTGGTCAAGCAAAATACAACAAAGAAATAGGAGAAGCAGAAGCTAATGCAGATGGCACTCTTATTGTTAGATGGAGAAAAGATAGCAATGCTACATGGATTCAATCTGAAGATCAGGAGTTAAAAGACTTTGTGGTTGAAAGACTTAAACCATGGGGCATTTCTTCTTGCCCAACAATTAAGGTTATGAAGTATGGCATAGGTCATAAACTAACTAAACATTTAGACTTTTCAAAATACGGTAGCCAAATTATTTATAGATCATTTTCAGCTCAGTTATCTGGTGAAGATGATTATGAAGGAGGTGTACTTCGTACAACAGGTAAAGGAGATGGAGGAAAAGAACTAGGTAACGCTATAATGTTTGCTCCTACTTTAGAACATGAAGTAACTGAAATAACATCAGGTGCTAGATATGCACTAATAATATTTTTTGAAGAAGAACATTTTGAAAACAGCAAATCACTCATTTAAAGTAGTAGAATTTAGAACAAGAGGTAAAGGTCTAGTTACATTAGATACTATTTTCCCTGGTCACATAGTTGGATTGTATCTAAGTAAAGATTTAAAACCAATAGTTGAAGGTAGAGTTTTATATGATGGATGGATAGAATCTACTCCTATAGGAAGATATGTAAATCACAATAACTCACCTAATTGCAATGTATCTCTCGATGGCAATAACATTTCGTTAGTAAGTAATGATGTAATAGATTACAATGAGGAAATAACGGTTAATTATCTAGAAGTAGCTGAGTTGATAGATCTTCCAAAAGATCAATATCCTAAGTACGGTATTGAAGATTTTGATTACACTCCTGTCATAAATGTTAGTACAAAACCCACACTGTTTTAGTTGGTAGTCTTAACTATTATGCCTATATTTATAATCTAAATAAATGTTATATGGAAAAATTAATCTACTGCCAAAAATCACGAATCCCAACAGCTAACTTGGAAGACATCTTAGACGGGGAACAAATTAAAATCGGTAAACTTATCTACGAAAGAATCTTTAGACGTCCTAATAATAGACGTCCACTTAGATCTTTAATCAGCGAAAAATTACAACAACGAATAGTAATCTACGGTTAAAAAATGAATACACGTTGGTCTGATGCCTTTACTACTCACAGGAATAAATTATCTGTGCATGTAGAGGCCTCAACTAGATGTAATTCAAGATGTGTTCTATGTCCTAGATTTGTAGCTACTTCAACAATAACTGATCCTAAGTTGAACTTAGATGAAATCACTATTGATGAGTTTAAAGCATGGTTTCCTACAGAATTATTCTCTAACATGTATTATTTTAACTTCTGTGGTAACTATGGAGACCCAATTGCTTGTACTGACTTAGCTGAAATTATAGAGTATCTTGTTGCTAATGATGCTCCTAAAATCACTATAAGAACTAACGGAGGAGTTAGGAACAAAAAGTTCTGGCATAAATTAGGTACATTACTTCAGTCTAAAGAAAGACATATAGTTTGGAGTGTTGACGGTATGGAGGATACCAACCACCTATATAGAAGAGAAGTTAAATGGAAGAATATTCAGAATAATCTAATGACGTTTATTGCTGCAGGAGGATATGCTCAACAGGAGTTTTTAGTATTTAAACATAACGAACATCAAATAGATGAAGCAAAAGTACATGCAAAAAGTTTAGGTATTAAAAGAATCGATTTCAAAGCAGCTGTAGGATTTGCTAATGATCTTGATAAAACATATAATCCTAAACCTGCAAGAGATAAAAATTTAAATGTTACTCATGTACTTGAACATGCTGAAAGATATAGGTCACCAGATTATACAGATGTAATGTTTGATGGCATACCTTTAACTCCTTCGGATTATAGAAGACATTGGGAAGATGAAACAGTAAAACTTAGACACTACTTAAACACAGTGAATACTGATAAAGAACTTCCTCTTCAGGTTGAAAAATTGGACATATATAGAAGCGTAGAAGATAACAAAATTGATTGTAAGGTTCATATTAATAAAGGAAGTGAAAACTATAGAGAGGTTTTTTTAAATCCTGATGGAGAAGTAACTCCATGTTGTTATATGGGTCAGATTACATCAGATCATTCTAATCAAGACTTAATTACAAAAGAGGCTTTAAAACCGTACAGTGAGTTAAATCTTAATACTAATTCTCTCAGTAACATTATTAGTATTTTAGATAGGAAGGTTGCTGATAAGTGGAATAAAAAACATAGTGAAGGTAGAAGTACAACATGTTCTATGACTTGTGGAGTTAGAGATAATAACCAGATGAGTAAAATTTATAGAGAGTCAGAAGAAGCACAAAAACAAAATTTATTATGAACACATTAGATCGAGATTATTTATCAGTAGCTAGAGCTATATTACTTAATGGTAATAAAAAAGATGATAGAACAGGTACTGGTACTAAATCACTATTTGGTAACTTTGTAACGTTTCCTATGATTCAAGGATTTCCAATGCTTACAACTAAAAAAGTATACTGGAAAGGTGTTGTTGAGGAATTAAAATGGTTCTTAAAAGGAGATGTATATGCTAAAACTTTACAAGATAAAGGAGTAAAGATATGGGATGCTGATGCTGCTAAGAATGGAAGAGATGATACTTACCTAGGACCTATATATGGTCATCAATGGAGAAAAAAATCACAATATGGAGTACAGAAAGATCAAATTAAACTTCTTATGGAAGGCCTTAGGAGTGATCCTGATAGTCGCAGGCATCTTGTTAGTAGCTGGGATGTTATGGAGCTTGATAAAATGGTTTTACCTCCTTGTCATTATGCTTTTCAATGCTATGTGAATGAAGGTAAGTTAGACCTAATGTGGCATCAAAGAAGTGCTGATTGGTTTCTAGGAGTTCCTTTTAACTTTGCATCTTATGGTATACTACTAAGCTTACTTGCATATGAATTAGAATTAGAACCAGGTATACTATCTGCATCATTTGGTGATACTCATATTTATACTAATCATTTTGATCAAATGAAAGAACAAGCAGGTAGAGATATTTTAGAATTACCTACCCTTAAAATAAACTCATCAGATATTCTTAATGGTGAATTTGATATTGAATTGTTAAACTATAAGCCTCACCCTGCTATAAAAGGTGCAATTAGCTCATGAATGTACTAGTACTTAAAGAAGTAATAAAAGAGACAAAATCTAACTGGAGATTTATATTTGAAGATCCTTTATATGATAAGTTAGAATATATACCAGGTCAGTTAATACAACTTTGTGCTAAACCAGGAGATGATGATAGTGTTATTCGAAATTACTCTGTTGCTTCCTGGCCAGATGGTACTAATAACATAGAGTTAATTATCACTTATTTAGAAGGAGGAGCAATGAGTGAATACTTATTTAAAGAAGCCAAGATTGGTGATGAGTTTGTCTATAGAGGTCCAATGGGTGTATTTACCCTTCCGGAAACTATAGATAGAGATATATTTTTCGTTTCTACTGGTTCAGGTATTAGTCCATTTAGATCTATGGTTAATTATATTGCTTTAAATGGAGTACCTACTCAGAATGTTAAACTCTTCTTTGGTACTAGAACTCAAGATGATATTTGTTATTGGGAAGAAATGAAGCTAATTGAATCTTTAATTCCTAATTTTGAATTTATACCAACACTATCTCAAGAAGAATGGAAAGGTAAAACAGGCTACGTACATGAGCACTATCTTTCACTTATAGATGATATGAAAGATAAGCCATTAGTTTACTACTGTGGTTGGGATAGAATGATTAGTGAAGGTAGAGAGCATTTAGCTAAAAGAGGTTTTGAAATGACTAAAGATATCCGTGTAGAAATCTTCGGATAAACCTGAAAATACTTAGTGAGTCCGTTGGTAGCCTGAGAAATTATGCCTATATTAAGGTATAATATTTAAATAAAGGTTATGTCAAAACAAATAAAAATTTCAACAGTAAAAATGAAGGATATAAATTTTGATCCTTCTCTATTCCGTCCTATGAAATCAGGTCGTGTTATAGACGCTCACTTTTCATCTCAGAAAGGTTTGATGAAAGGTACTAACTACGCTATTGTTGGTGATCCAGGTATCGGTAAAACTACCGTTATGTTAGATATGTTAGCTGACTTACAGAGAAAAGGAAAAAAAGTTCTTTTTATCTCTGGTGAGATGAATCAGATAGATATGTTTGGATATGTAAAAAGATACCCAAAGTTTGGTGATGTACCAATTCTATTTATGGGTGATTATGCAGAAGAAAATAATTTAGAAGTAATTGAAAGCATCTTATCAGAAGGATGGGATGTTGTACTTATAGACTCTATGGCAGAGGTTCAAAATGCTGTTGTAGATACTCATAAAGGTTGGATGTCTTCTAAGAAAGCAGAAACTGAATTGTTAAACCTTTTCGAACGACATAACTTAGGTCAGAACGATTCTGAAGTTAATACTGCTTTCTTAGTCATTCAACAAGTTACTAAAGGTGGAGAGTTTGCTGGATCGAATAGATTTAAGCATATGATGACTGGTATGGCTCATATGAAATGGACTAAGGAAGGTGATAGAACTTTCTTCTTCAGCAAGAATAGAAGAGGTGGAGATATGTCAGTTAGAATGTTTAGCTTACAGAATAGAAATAGAGTAGGCTGGTTAGGAACTGTTGCTTTAGGTGAATAATAACTCAAAAATACTTAGTGAGTCCGTTGGTAGTCTGAAGGAAAGTTCATATATTTAGATATAAATTAATAATAAAGGTTATGTGGAATTTTAAAAGTTATATTAAGTCCGAGGTAGAGTCTGTAGCGAAAGCTAATAAGATTACTCTTGCGGCAGATAGAATCGAAGCGATAGTAGATTCTATTTTATTCGATTGGAACGAGATTGGTGATCCTTATACTGATCTTGAAGGTATTATTACTTGGAACTTAGATCAGAATATATCTCATGCGTAGTTGTATAAAATGTTGCAAAGAGATAAATCCTTTGAGGGTAAAAGCTTTACCTGATACTAAGGTGTGTGTTGAATGTTCTACTACTAAAGCTTGGTATGTTAGAAATATTATATCAGGTAAGACTGAGTATGCAGAGACTGAGATTATAAAAGATAGTGACTCTGCTGATACGATTAGAAAAATGGACCAACGTTTAGGTTGGGGGAGTAATTTATATAAAGGTTAAAAAAAGGTTATGGAAAAAGAAACAAGAAAACGTTATGCAGTTAAGTTAGATGTATATGTCTATGCTAAGAATGATTATATGGCTCGTAGAAAAGCTCATGAATTGGCTGAAGAGATAGATACTAAGCATGTTAATGCTAGAGCTAATGTAACAGAGATAGGTGAGCAACCATTTGCTTCACTATCATATAGAGAACTAGATGATAAGTCTAGACCTTCTGATAAAGAGAAAGACGAACCTTTACCGTTTTAATATGGAGACAATTATATACATATTTGCAGGTATCGGAGTATTAGCTACTATTATAGCATTATATCATTTCGGTGTAGATCAATATGCTCTATGGGAAATGAGAATGAAAGAAAAATACGGAAAGTAATGGCATTGTGGGAAGTTACTACTAAAGGTAAAACTAATATAGAATATAGTGATGGAGCTTATTCTCAATCACCTCCTATATCAGGAACCTGGGTAAGAAGACATGTTTATGAAGTTCCTTATACTAATGTAGGTAAAGGAGGATTTATAGAGAAAGATGGTAAGAAGTATCATACACCGTCTTGGATAGAAGTTCATCCGGAAACTACTTTCAGTGATATAGTTGTGGAAAAGAAACCTTTTGAAGAATTATTTACAGAAGAGGTAAAGAAGCAAACTTGGAAATTTAAATCAAGTAGCTCTGATAAGACGTACACCGTAAGGTATAATGCCTCAGGTAAGTTAAGTTGTGACTGTATGGGTTATATTGGTCATGGTAGGTGTAGGCATATAAAAGAAGTTGAAGGATTAGTTGGGAGTTAAGGAATAAGTTCTTATATTAATAATATGAATAGTTTAATAGAGTATTTCGAAAACGGTGGTGCATACTCCGTTGAGAGGATAGGTGGAATCCTAGACAGATCAGCAAATTATGCAACAGGAAAATTGACTGGAGTTGATTATGAGTGTACTATTACATCTGAAGCTGGACCAGAGTCAAAAGCATGGAGTGGGTGTACTCTAAATACTTTAGTAGCTCAAGGTAGACTTACTAAGAGATTAGCAGCAGGTTCTATTACTTGGGTTGTAGGTTCTAAACCTAAAGGTGCACTAGATCATGTTAACCAAATGACAATTAAGTAGTGCAGGTTTTCCTCCCCTATCGAGATTTTAGAAGGTCTCTTCAATCGCTTGACAATAAAAGGTTGGGTAAGCAGAGAGTTGAGACCTTTCAAATCTTAAATAACCTTCTAGGCAGACCTAAGAAGGATGGTACGCCTTATAAAGGCTGGACTAATCATCCATGTTGTGTAATGTGGAGAGGTTATGAAGATGCTCTTAAATTATATCTTAACGAAAGTATAAATGTTTGGATTGAAAGAGGTATGAACAATACTATGGAGCATGAAGAGTTTGATTGCTTCAGAATAAAGATGCCTTGGTGGATGGGTTATGAACCTCATCATGCATCTCATAGAGCTAACTTACTTAGAAAAGATTACGATTATTATAGTAAGCATGGATGGACTGATAACCCTAAAGATCCTTATGTTTGGCATGATAAAGAGAACAAATTTTATAAACAACACGTAGGTATACCTTATAAAGAATATTATGAACAAAAGGACATACACGCCAATTGCAATAGCATATAAAAAGAAGTACGGGAAAAAGGTTTATGTAGAAGAATGGACCGATCAAAGATGTCCTGATAGATTAATTAATTCCAGAAGTAATCTATTACCAAAAGATTGCGAAGTATTAGAAGTAGGAGTAGGTAAAAGATATTTTAACATTTATAAACAAAAGTATGCAAGTTAAACATTACATAGAAGTAGGATTTGTAAAAGTAGGAATGATGACTAAAGATTTCTCTCTAGGTAAGAAAAAGCATAATGTATATGTTAACTTTCTAGACTTTGATCCTAAGGGAAAGAAAGGTGTTTACATCATAGTAAAAGCGGATGAAGTGCTTAAAATAGGTGAAACAGAAAACTTAAAGCACAGATTTCAATCTTACGAAAGTCATACAGGACCTACTAATGCATATGTTAGAGAAAATATGGATGAAGTCACAAACTATCTTATTTACTTTATTGAATGTCCTCATTACACTGTAGGTTTTGCTGGTGTATTTGTTGATTCTGGCATTAGTTACAAAAAATTAGAAAAGCAATTATTACTTCAATACAGAGAAAATACAGGTACTTTACCAATATGGAATAAAGGAATACAGTAAAAATACTTTGTGAGTTAGTTGGTAGTCTGAGGGAAAGTACCTATATTTAAGTATAATAATTAATAAAAATAAAGGTTATGTCAAACACAAGAGTAAAAGTATTAGAAATTAGATTAGAGCAACTTCAAACTGAAAGAAATGTTCTAGAAGATAGACAGCATAGATTAAGAATGCGTAAATCGAACGAGCAGAAACTTATGCTTGGTTCTTACTTTCATGTATCAGACGATAAGTTTGTTTGTGAGCCATCTAGTGATTCTACAGTTAGGTTAAAGTATGCTGGTGATAGCTATGGTGATATAGTATCTTATCAATTAGATTACAATTGGGAGAGAGATGAAAATGGAGAGAGAGTTAGAACTAGTAAGGTTTATCATAATGGATCTACTTACAATGATGTAGATCAATCTATATTAGATCAGTCTCAAGCTAGATTTGAATTTATGCAATGTGCTGTTGATCATAATGACGATATTCTTGCAGCTTGGAATGTTATTGAAGAGAAATATGACTTACTAATTGATACTTTTAGAGATAGTTATAGAAATTTGAGTGATGCTATTAACAGTCAGTCTAGAGATATTACTAAGTTAGAAAAAGAAGCTCTTACTGAGAAGCTATCAGGTGATGGAGTTAGTTTTATGCAGACTAGTAGCGGTAGATTGCCAGAGCTAGAAGTAAGATATGATTGGAATATTAGTAGAATTAAATCTTTAAAAGTATTAAGAACTACTGCTTCTGGTAAATCAGCTGACTTAGAGATTACTCAAAAGAGTAATAGATGGGATAATGAGACTGATTCATATATTGATACTGATGTTACTGAAACTTATAAGAGTGTAAGAATGGATAAAGTGGAGAGTTTAGTAAGAAATGCAAAACGTAATAGTCAATTAGTATAATGATAGAAGGATATAAAAAAGCATTAAAGGTAATTGACTCATGTGAGAATGAGTATCACATAGAAGGTGCTAAGAAGTATTGTAATAACTTCTTTATTTACCATGCTAAAGAAGCAGGTATAGAACATGGCACTCAGATATTCTCGTTAGATTCTTTTTATTCATCAGCATATGAAAGGTTATTAAGAAAGTTACTTATTAAGAAAAGATCTTTATGAAAGATATAAATTGGTATTACATAGGTATAGGAGCAGTATTAGCTGTCCTAGCACAAGTAGGGGCTTGGTTTCAACATAACCTTCAATTCAAGTACCCTAAATATGACGAAACTTGGTGGGGTTGGTATGCTCTATCTGTTCCTTTGACCTATGTCTTTGTATTATCTACAAAGTATAACTATACTGGATATGGAGAGAGTGTATGGGCAGGAAGGTTTGCAGGCTTTGCATTCGGTATAATAGTGTATGCTGCTTTGATTCAATACTTCTTTGAAGAGAAATTTACTGCTAAGATAGCTGTTCAAATAGGATTATGTTTTGTAATATTAGCAGTTCAAGCATTCTGGAAAACAAAGTCGTGAGCAGGGGGCGTGTTTATTCTTTCGGCCACGCGGATTTTTTAACAAAGGTATATGAGTAAAAAGAAAAAGAAGATAAATCTACTTGAAGGTAGAACAAAAGAGTATAATGATGACTATGATTACTACAATAGACCATCTATCGGTACATCTTATACAATAGCAGTAATATCATTAGTGGTGTTAGCAGGGTTGTTCGTACTATTAGTACTATTAGATAAATGAGTAATCTACAATTCAGACCAATAGTAACTCCTAGACAAGTAGTAGAGGCAGGAGCATTCGGTGGTAATTACTTCGGTGTAGATGTAGGAGCTAATCTAAAAGACTATAAAGAGTTATTTGATTATCATTTTGATGGGTTAGATACAAGCCTTTACTTAGGAGAGACATATAAGCCTAAGCTTAATTGCTTTAAGACTCGTAGTGGGATGCCTTACTCTTATTGGAAGGAGATGGGTTGGATGAATGAAAGAGATCCATATGGTTGGTTTGAATGGTGGTGTAAATACGAAATGGGTCAAAGAGGTAACGACGACGATAGACAAATTATAAGATGGCAGAACTTTTGTGGTATATCAGGTAGATGGAGATTAGACATATATAGAAAGATAGATAATAATAATGGTGACTATAATATATCCAGAAGAGTGCAGCAAAGCTTATTACATTGGGGTTACGTAGTCAATGAAGAAGATTATGATCTATGGAAGCAATATAGAAGAAGATAATAATAAAACAATAACAATGAGATTAAAAGAAGCAGTATTACATTCGACATTTAAAATAGATCTAGCATCTAGAACAGGCAAAGGAGTATGGACACAAGCCAAGCTCATGCAAATACAAGATGGTAATTATACGATCAATACATTAGAAGGTAAGAGACATATGTGTGATGGATATGAGAAGATCATAGATGTTGTAAGACCTGCATAGAGCGTGAGGTTGGGGGGCGTCTTTTCTTCTTCACCG
>Ga0209535_1000210_pt1 | contig 39756 bp, 43 predicted proteins | sample LinPmetageLP28_FD_184041 | JGI IMG/M metagenome (GOLD analysis project Ga0209535, IMG submission 184041) | Marine viral communities from the Pacific Ocean - LP-28 (SPAdes) (version 2) | ecosystem: Environmental > Aquatic > Marine > Oceanic | place: Pacific Ocean | collected 2009-08-22
GTGTGATAGAAATAAGAATGGTGGAGAAGTTAATCAGTATTTAAAAGATGAATCGATGACAATTGAAGGTTTTAAGAAAGCCTTTTCTCGAGAGTTTCTTGCAAATCTTAAAACTTTCTTTTTCTGCGGAAACCACGGAGATCCTATCTTTGCTCCAGATATGTTAGAACATGCAAAGTATGTTCGTGAATGTAATCCTGAAATTAATATGTTTGTTACTACTAATGGTGGTGCGCGTAAGCCAGAATGGTGGGAAGAATTAGCAAAGGTAGTTTCATTTGTTAACTTTTCAGTTGATGGTTTACAAGATACAAATCATTTTTATCGTCAAGGTGTAAAGTGGTCTAATGTTGAAGATAACATGGCAGCTTTTTGTGATGCAGGTGGTTATGCTAAATGGACATTTTTAGTATTTAATTATAATGAACACCAAATAGAGCAAGCTCGAATGTTTGCAGAACTTATAGGTGTAAAAGATTTTATTGTAAAGAAATCTGGTAGATATATTAATACTGCAGACTTAAAGAAAAAAGACGATCATCAAGCAGTTTTTAGAGGTAAAGATGCTATTCGGTTATCTCCACCGAAAAACCCTAAATATCGCAACAAAGCAATTGATAATGATTACGATAAAATTGTTGAAAAATATGGTTCAATGGATGAGTTTATTGATATCGCCGATATTAAACCAAAATGTTTACAAAAACAAGAAATATATGTTTCTGCAGAAGGATTAGTTTTTCCATGTTGTTGGTTAGCAGGACAAGTTTATAAGTGGTGGCGACCAATTGAAAGTTCTCAAGAATATAAAGTTATTATGTCAACTGGTGGATTTGAAAAAATAAATGTACATCATACTCCTCTCACAGAAATTATTAAAGGTGATTTCTTTGCAACAGTTAAAGGTAGTTGGGATATTCATGGTGTTGGTCAAGGTAGAATGAAGACTTGTGGAACAAAATGTAATGTTGGTTTTGATCCATTTGTGGCGCAATGGCAATGAGAATATTAGGTATTTCTGAAGGTAGTCATGATGCTGCATGGACAGTTATCGAAGATGGAAAAATTAATAGTGCACATCACTCTGAAAGATTTATTAGAGAAAAAAATTATAAATGGCTTAAGTCACAATATATGCCACTCGATTGTGATATTGTTGTAGGTCATGAGAATAAAGATAGAGTCAACGAAAGAAGAGCTAAAGCTGGTCAATCGCCTATAAACGAAAATATAAAAGTAGATGTTTCATATAATCATTATGAAACTCATGCTTGGGCGGGATGGGCAACAGCTCCATTTAAAGATTGTGATATTCTGTGTATTGATGCTATTGGTGAATCTGAATCAGCTGCTGTTTTTGAGGTAAGAAATGGAATATTTACTCAAACTTGGGAAATGAAATATCCTCAAAGTATAGGACTTATATATTCTGCTGTAACTCACGGTTTAGGTTATAAACCAATGGAAGAAGAATATATCGTGATGGGATTAGCTGCATATGGTGAACCTACAATTGATTTTGAATATCTTTTAGAATTCAACTGTCATAAAGGAATAAATTTACCAAAAGAAAAACCAGAAAATATTGCTGCATCAGTACAGTTATTTTATGAAAAGCAATTATTAAAACTAATTGCAAAACACTGTCATCATAAAAATTTAATTTTATCAGGTGGTTGTGCGTTAAATTGTGTAGCTAATTCCAAGATAAATAGTAAAAATATTTGGATTATGCCAAATCCTGGTGATGCTGGTTCTTCTCTTGGCGCTGCAGCTAAATTATATGGTAAACAACTAGAATGGAAGGATCCGTATCTTGGAAAGTACGCTAAAAAACCCATTGCTATTAATCCTAACGAAGTTTCTCGATATCTTCTTGAGCGTGGTGTCGCTGGCGTGGTTGATGGCCGTACTGAGTTTGGTCCTCGGGCCCTTGGTAATCGTAGTCTTTTTGCTGATCCCCGTCTTGATATACAAGACTCTGTTAACGAAATTAAACAAAGACAAAAATTCAGACCATTTGCACCTGCGATATTAGAAGAATATGCTGATGAATATTTTGAAGGACCAATGAATGAGTATATGCAATTTACAGCAAAAGCTAAACATGACTATAAATCAGTTACTCATGTTGATGGAACTGCGAGAGTGCAAATAGTAAAAAAACATTGTAATTCAGCTATTCGACCTATTCTTGAAGAATGGTATGAATTAACAAAATGTCCAATGTTATTAAATACAAGTTTAAATATTAAAGGCCAACCAATATGTAATGATTGGTCACATGGTAAAGAATTTGAAAGAAAATATAGTGTCAAAGTTTTCTAAAATGTACGCGTACATGTATGGAAGTATTTTGTGTTCTGTTAATGGTAATACTAACACAAGCTTTTTAGTAAATACAAGAAATATAAAGAAAATCAAAAATGTTATTATGTGGCATCGAGTAAATGAAGCTCTACTAGTTAAATTACAAAAACTCATAAAAACGAAAGTAAGTGACATGGACAAATTATTAATAATTGATTTAGATGGTGTTTTGATTGATTCGCGTGAACTACATTATACAGCTTTAAATATTGCTCTTGAACAAGTTGCCAATATAGTTATTGATAGAGACGATCATTTATCTAAATATGATGGACTTTCTACTACTCAAAAATTAAAAAATTTTACAGAAGATTATGGATTAAGTCCCTCTTTGTATAATAAAATTTGGGAACTGAAGCAAGAAATTACAAGAGATCTTATAGCTTCTACAGTAAAAAAAGATAATAAACTTATAGCTTTTTTAAAAGTAATTAAAAAGCAAGGTATAAAAATTGCATGTTGTAGTAATAGTATTAAAGAAACAATTACTCAGTCACTTGTTTCTCTTGGAGTGCGTAAATTAATAGATATTATTGTATCTAGCCAAGATGTTTCAAATTGTAAACCTCATCCAGAAATTTACTGGAATGCAATGGCTGATTTAGCTACAATACCAGAAAAAACAATTATTCTTGAAGATAGCTATATCGGTCGACTTGGTGCTTTACGTTCAGGGGCAAAACTTTATAAAATTGAAGATGTCAATTGTTTAAGAAGTAAACGAGTTCAAAATGAAATCATTGATGAGTTTAGCCAAATAAAAGATACTATTGATAGTTTGCCATGGAATAGTACAACATTAAATGTTGTAATTCCTATGGCCGGTAATGGCAGACGATTTGTTGAAAAGGGTTATTCTTTTCCAAAACCTTTGATTGATGTTAAAGGTATTCCTATGATAGAAAGAGTAGTAGATAATCTTAATATATTTGCTAACTATATTTTTATTATTAAAAAAGAACATGATGACAAATATAATCTTAAAAATTACATTAATGATATGATGGACAAGAGATGTTACAATATAAAAGTAATAGTGCAAGATGAACCACTACAAGGTGCTGCGGCAACCGTTTTGCTTGCAAAAGAATATATTAATAATGATGATCCTATTGTTATTGCAAACTCTGATCAATTAATTAAATGGAATTCTAACGAATGTATGTATGCTTTTAAACATGAAGAAATAGACGGTGGCATTTTAACATTTAAAAACTCGCATCCAAAATGGTCATATGCTGAGATGGCCGATAACGGATTCGTAAAACGTGTAGCCGAGAAAGTTCCATTACCGGGAAACCACGCTACAGTTGGTGTATATTATTGGCAAAGGGGATCTGATTTTGTACGTTATGCTGAACAAATGATTAAAAAAGATATACATGTAAATAATGAATTTTATGTTTGTCCAGTTTTTAATGAAGCTATTGCTGATGGTAAAAAGATTCGAGTTAAAAGTGTAAATAAAATGTGGGGTATCGGAACTCCTGAAGATCTAGAAGAGTATTTAAGACATGGCTAAAAAATTGTTAATTGCTGGTGGTGATAGTTGGACATCTCCACATGAACATTATTATAAAACTGCAGGTATGGATAAAATTTGGCCAAATTACGTAGCTGAATTTTTTGATTGGGATTTACTCAACGTTGCAATGGGAGGAGCAGGAAACGATTATATTCATAACACTCTTGTTGATGCTATCGAAGAAAATTCACATAGAGATATTGTAGTTATGCCAGCTTGGTCTCAAGCTATGAGATCTCAACCTTTTGATTTGCCAATTACTCAACTTACATTTAATGTTCATATGCCAGATTTAGAACCACCTTTTGGAACAGCAAAAATTGAGACTCAAGTCGCGCTTCGTAAATTACTTGAAATGCATGTAACATGCCATGATCCTCGAGGTACTATTGAAGTTGGTCTAAAAAAAGATGATTTTAGTAGATATATTGCTCGTTGGTCGATACGATATATTTATCTTTTAAATGAATTTTGTTTAAGTCGCGGTATTGAAGTTATTCACCATAGAGCATTAAACATCTTGAATGGAATTGAATGGATATTAGATCCATCAATTAACTTTAAAAACAGACAAGAAGTTCATGTTGCTGTAAGAGAACGAGATAATCCTTTAAATCAATATCTTCATAAAATAAGAAAATGGGATAATGTTGTAGGCGGCGATATGTTTGAATGGGGTAGTTCTTGTTATGAGTTATATCCAAAATATTGGTTGTCTCAAGATGAACATCATCCAAACGCGCAAGGTATGCAGCTTATCGCTCATAGTTTTGTAAACAAATACATTGAAAAATATCAAGAACGAGCTACTGCAGAAGCGGATTATGTATATGACTGATTTAAAGTGGAGTCAATATGATTTTACAAAAATACCTTTTGATGATATAGTAAAAGTCGGACAAAGAACAATGATTCATCGTGATTTATTTACGGTGAGTTGGTTACTTGGTCGTTTTTGTAATTACTCATGCTCGTATTGTTGGCCTTATGCGTCAAGTCGAGTAAAAGATCATAGGCCTATTGATTTAATTTTTATGACGATCGACGAGATTAAAAGACAATCTCGTAATAATGGATATAATTCTTTTCATTTTAGTTTTAGTGGCGGTGAACCTACATTTCATCCACAGTATTTAGAGATTATGCAATATCTTGCAGACGACGTTCCAGATTGTAATTATCATTCAGTACATATGACTTCGAATATTTCTCGTAAAATGAAATGGTTTGAAGAATATGCTGCAATTTGTAGTAAGTTTAATAGATCGAGTATTACTGCGTCATGTCATAGAGAACATGTCAATACTGATGCTAAAGTTTCAGAGTTCGCAGATAAGCTTGAATATTGCCAATCTCAAGATATTCAAGTCACTATTAACCAAGTAATGTTACCAGATTTATTCGAACAATGTTGGGATGATGCGTTATATTTTCATGAAAGAGGAATTAACGTTACTCTTAAACCTCAGTCTGATCCTACAGCTAGTTTCATTGTTGATGGCTATGACGACGATATGCTTGAACGTTTACAAAATGGTATGCCTCAACGAGGATTTACTGACATTAAAAAAACAATTACTAGACCTAAACCAAAAAAACAACTTGATTTGCGTTATGAAAAAACTGGTGTACCACAACATATGCAAGTAGAATTAGAAGACAATCAAGGTAAAAAATATTATATGGACCAGGCTGAGAGATTTAATACTTTTAACTTTAATAAGTTTAAAGGATGGAACTGTGAATCTGGTTATCGTAGTATTATTATTCGCGAACCTGATGGCTCTATCAAACGTAGTTATTCGTGTGATGACCAACCTTTAGGAAATATCACTACTGGATTTAAATTATTTAATAAACCAATGCCTTGTATCACAAATAGTTGTGTTTCTTCAGCAGATTCTAAAATCCCAAAAAGTAAAAACGTATAAATAAAGGTTAGCAGGGTGAAACCACCGACAAGGAACTCAACTGGAGTAGTTCATGGCACAATACGAAGAGATTACTATAGATCAAGGCAGTGATGTAGCTATTCAATTAGATTTAGTAGATCACACTGGAGCAGCTAAGTCTTTAATTAATCATACAGTAACAGCCAAGATGAAAAAGAATTATAAATCAACTGACTCAGCTGATATCCAATCGTTCACATCATTAGTTGCAACTCCATCGACCTCAGGTATTTGCACCCTCTCACTAACTAATTCTCAAACAGATGCGCTTAAACCTGGTAAGTACGTATATGATGTAGAAATCTCTTTTATCGATAGTGATAATCAAACTATCGTAGAAAGAGTCCTTGAAGGCCGAATACAGGTTACGCCATCAGTTACTAAATAAGGAACTGACATGGCAGAAAAAAGGACTTTCGTTAAACGTATAACCGTTGGACGCCCTATTAAAAGTATTAATGCAGCTGCGTCAGGCGTTGTAGAAGGAGCAGGTCGACAAAACGGCGATATCCTTGTGATGTCACCAACTAATAATTTGTTTGCACCAGGATCTCTAGTTGCAGGACACGGTTTAGATAAATCTACTTTTGACAGTGGTTCTAATAATATTGTAATGTCTCTTGACTCGTCAGAGTTAAAGCAGATTATTGATTCAGATTATGTCGCATTTGTTATGGGCCAAAGTGCAACTCGTACCTTTGTCGATTCTTCATATGTTGAAGCAAACTCTCTTGATTCAGAGCGTTCGTTAAACTTACTTGGCGCTTTATCAACTTCTATCATTCCGTTAAATGACAGCTCAATTGATCTAGGTTCTGCAACTAAAAAATTCCGTAAATTATTTCTTTCTGGACAAACTATTCAACTTGGTGCACTTTCAATTAGTGATTCATCAGGACAGTTTGTTGTAAAAGATTCTAGCAATTCTACTACAAAAATTAATCTTAGCGCTAATTCAACAAATGATTTGAAAGAAAGCGATAATTTATATTATACAAGAAGTCGATTTGATTCTGCTTTAGGCGATACAACATCTAGAAGCAAAGTTCGTAGTTACATTAATTTAGTAGATGCTGGTGGAGATGGTTCACTTGCTTATGATTCTGCTTTAGGTAAATTAACTTATACTGGGCCAAGTGCTTCAGAAGTTAGAGCTCATATTTCAGCATCAGATGCTGGAGGTGATGGTTCATTTTCTTACAATGCATCAACAGGTGTATATACTTACACTGGACCAAGTGCTGCCGAAACAAGAGCACATATTAATGTAATAGATGCGGGCGGAGACGGATCGTTTACATACGATTCTGCTTTAGGAAAATTAACGTACACTGGGCCAAATGCTAGTGAAGTAAGAGCACATATTACTGGCGGTCATGGTGTCGTATTTACTTCAAGTACTGGAGTTCTATCTGTTGATTCAGGAGAGGTACGTGGATTATTTTCTGCTAGTGGTGACCTTACTTACAACTCAGGCACAGGTGAATTTAGTATTGATGTTGAAAACGTATATACACAAGCTAATTTTGAATCAGATTTAAGTTTACATTTAAGCGCAACAAACGGTCTTACATACGATTCAAATACTCATCAATTAAGTATCGCAAACACTGGAGTTGATTCTGGAACATATGGTTCATCAACTCGAGTTCCTATTCTTACAGTTAATGCTCAAGGTCAAGTTGATTCTGCTGGATCAGTATTAGTTGCTGGTGTGACAGGACTTACTTATGATTCTGCAACAGAAAAACTTACAATTAGTACTGCAGATGGTCAAACATTTGCAACAGCGATTGGTGGATTTAATAATCTACAAGCTGATTCTGCAAATTTATTTAATGTAGCTGGAAGTAATATTCATTATGATTCTGGATTTATTGGTCAATTTTCAGCAGATTCTGCACATATTTCAACCATCGATGCTACTACATTACGATCAGTTTCTTTAGATGTAGATTCTGGAGTAATTACTAGTCTTTCAGGTACATCACTAAATTTTGGTTCAACACAATTTGCAGATTTATTAGCTGACTCAGCCAAAATAGGAAATATGACTGTGACTGGAGACCTAACAGTTTCTGGTACACAAACAACACTTAATACACAAATTCTAAAAGTCACAGATCCAATAATTCATCTAGCTGATTCGAATGTCGATACTGATATTGTTGATCTTGGATTTGTAGGAAAATATTTTAGAGGTGGTCAACAAAGACACACTGGTCTTATAAGAGATGCATCAAATGAGCAATATTATTTGTTTAGAGATGTTATTGATTCGTCATTAGACTCATCAGCCACAATAAATCGGAGTGCAACAGGATTTGCAAAAGCCGATCTTAACGTAGCTAGTTTAAATGCTGACTCTTCAACACTAACAAATTTAACTGCTACTGGAATTACAACTACATCATTAACTTCGACTACTCTTGCAAGGTTAGCAACAGTTGATTCAGGTACTTATGGATCAGCAACATTAATTCCGCAAATTACAGTTAATACTTCTGGATTTATCGATAGTATTGGTGAAGTATTAGTTGCAGGAGTTACTGGATTATCTTACGATTCAAACACCGAAAGTATCACGATATCAACTGCTGATGGCGGTTCATTTGCAACACATATCGGTGGATTCAAAAATATAGATGTAGATTCTGCTAATATATTTAACATAACTGGTAGCAATATTCATTATGATTCTGGTTTTATTGGACAATTTAGTGCAGATTCTGCGCACTTCTCAAGACTCGATACTAAAATCGCACGAATCAACGGAATAAGTGGTGATTCTGCAGATTATACAGTTCTTAAAATTGGTGGTGAAGTTGTTAACAACGCAATGTTTGTTGACTCAGCTTATGTTGAACAAGTAAGTTTAGATTCTGAAAGAACAATTAGTTTAATCGACTCAAGTTATGTCAATCTTCGTGCAAAAAGTCTTGTAAATGATACGTTTACACTTACTTTAAACGACGCTGGTGCTGCAGCTGGACCAACAATTATACTTGATAGAAATAGTTCAAGTGCTGCAGATTCAGACAGTATTGCTGCAATTGAATTCCGCGGAAGAAACGACGCTCAAGAAGCTACATTAATGAGTCAAATAGCAGCGTTTATTAACGATGCATCAGATGGTACAGAAGACGCTGAATTACATTTTCAAGTAAGACAAGCTGGCGGTATCAGAACTAAAATGAAATTAACTCCAACTGGTATTGTACTAGCTAATAGCGAAAAAATATCATTTGCTGGTGATTCATTTTCTCAAATATTAACACCGAGTAATTACACTAGCAATCATACTTTAACATTACCCGATTCAACAGGAACAGTTTTAACGCGTGAGCATATAACATCTCTTGTAGATTCGGCTTATGTTGGAGCAAGACAATTAGCAACAGGATTAAAAATTGATTTTGATGATAGCGCTGGAGTGGCAAAAGTTATTTTAGACATAATTCAAGGACCAACAATCGTAACTGGAGCCGCTATTGGTTTTGGTAATACAATAGGATTATTAGATAAAGACAGTGCGGTAGTAACTATCGCGTTATAATGTATAAATAGAATAAGAAACTAGAAGGAAAAAAACAAATGGCAGATCGTATTCCACTAGTCATATCGGGAGCATCAATTAGAGAAATCCCGTCATCTGACAGACTTGACGTTCAAGGGGCACTAGAAGTCAATGGACACATAACACCGGGTGCAGACTCGGCTTATGACATTGGTACTTCATCTCTTAAATTTAGAGATATATTTTTATCGTCTGGCACGATTCACCTTGGTGGTGTAAAATTACGAGCTGATGGTAATAAGTTATCCATACAAGATAGTGCAGGAGCAACCGCTGGTATTACAGCAGCCACTCTTGGAACATTAGGTACTGATGATCTAGCCGAAGGTTCAACGAATCTTTTTACTACAGCAGCTAGAACTCGAAGTCATCTTCAAGTAACAGATGCAGGTGGTGATGGTTCTTTTGCTTTTGATTCTGCTTCTGGAAAATTTACATATACAGGACCAAGTGCAGCTGAAGCAAGAGCTCATATATCGGTTACTGACGCAGGTGGCGATGGTTCAGCCGCATACAATGCTTCAACAGGTGTTATCACATACACTGGGCCAAGTGCAACTCAAGTAAGAGCTCATATGAATGTTGCTACTGGTAGCGGATTAGGAAGTTTAGATTATGATTCAGCTACAGGCCGATTTACACTGACTGGAATAACACAAGCTAATGTTATGTCAACTATGCAAGCGGGCACAGGAGTAGGTATCGATTCTGCCAGCGGTACACTTTCTATTGGTCAAGCTGTAGGAACAACTGACTCAGTAACATTTGCTGGTTTATATGCTTCAGGTAACGTAATTCTTGGTGGTAATCTCACAGTTAATGGAACAACCACTACTGTCAATTCAACAAATAGTTTAGTTGCTGATCCTTTAATTGAATTAAATACAGGCGCAACTTCGAACGCTAACGATCTTGGATTTGTCTTTGAACGTGGTTCAACTGGTAACAACGCAGCAATTATTTGGGACGAGTCAGAAGACAAGTTCAAAATGGGTACAACTACTGCTACAGGTGCTTCAACTGGTAATATGACCGTTGCAACTGGATCTCTTATCGCAAACATTGTTGGTAACGTAACAGGTGATGTAACAGGTGATGTGTCCGGTACGGCTGGAGTTGCAACAGCAGTTACAGTCTCAGATAACGAATCTACTAACGAGAATAACGTAATTTTATTTGCTGCAGGAGCTGCAGGTTCTGGTAACCTTGGCGTCGAAGCCGATGGCAATATGACATATAATCCTAGCACAGGTAAAATAACTGCAACAGGATTTGTTGGAGCATTAACTGGTGATGCATCAGGCACAGCAGCTATAGCAACAACAGTTACAGTTAGCGATAACGAAAATACTAACGAAAATAATGTGATTCTCTTTGGTGCTGGAGCCGCAGGATCTGGTAATATTGGTGTTGAAGCTGATGGAAATATGACTTATAATCCAAGTACTGGAAAAATAACTGCTACTGGATTTGTTGGAGCTCTAACAGGTAACGCTGACACTGCAACAGCACTTGCAACTGCTCGAGCGATTCAAATTTCTGGAGATGTAACTGGAACAGCTAACTTTGATGGGTCAGCAGCAATTAATATTACAGCTGCTATTGCTGCTAATACAATTTCTTCAACAGAATTACTAAGTGCAAGTACGTTGTTAATTAAAAATACTGCAGGTTCAACTCTGAAAACAGTGATTGGAGCTGGTAGTTAATGGCTAATCCTAACTCTAGAGATACTCTTATCGATTATTGTAAGCGTCGATTAGGAGAACCAGTGCTCGAGATTAATGTTGATGAAGATCAACTTGAAGATAGAGTTGACGAAGCGATACAGTATTACCAAGAGTATCATTCTGACGCAACATATCGTGCATATAAATCTCATCAGTTAACCGATACTGATATAACGAATAAGTATATTACTACTGCTGCAGATGTGCAATACGTAACTCGAGTTTTTCCGTTTATTTCAAGTGCTAGTGCATCTAAAAATTTATTTAATTTAAGATATCAAATGCATTTATCAGAACTTACTGACATGTCTCAGTTTGCTGGTGATATCGCGTATTACGAACAAATTCAGCAATATCTTTCTCTATTGGATCAAACACTTAACGGTCATTCTATGGTTGACTTCGCTCGTAAACAAAACAGACTTTATATTTTCGGACACATCGAAGATTTAGACATTAAAGCTGATGATTACGTAGTGTTCGAGTATTATAGCACAATCACAGCAGATTCATTTACTGCGATTTATAACGACATGTGGCTAAAAGAATATACAACTGCATTAATAAAACAACAATGGGGAATGAACTTAATGAAGTTTGAAGGTATGCAATTACCAGGTGGAGTTATTATTAATGGCAGACAACTTTATGACGACGCTTTAGGTGAAATTGCAGACCTACGAGAAAGGATTAGATTAGAACACGAAATGCCAGCTGACTTTTTTATAGGATGATAATATGGCTCGCAATTATTATATAAGAGACAATGTAAAAGCAGAACAGAATCTATATGAAGATCTCGTTATTGAATCTCTAAAAATATATGGTCAAGATGTATACTATTTGCCACGAGAAACTGTATTTGAAGATAGAGTTTTTGGTGATGAAATACCTGCGACATATAATTCAAGTTATAAAATAGAAATGTATATTGACAATATCGAAGGTTTCGATGGAGAAGGAGACTTATTTACTCGATTTGGAGTTGAAATAAGAGATGAAGCTACTTTTGTAGTATCAAGACGCAGATGGAATGCAACAATAGGTGCCGATAACTCTATTAATAGCGAACGTCCACGTGAAGGTGATTTGATATATTTACCACTTTCTAAATCAATGTTTCAAATAACACACGTGGAACACGAACAGCCGTTTTACCAATTAGCAAACCTTCCAACATTTAAATGTCGTGCTCAGTTATTCGACTTTAATAGTGAAAACTTTGATACTGGTATTGAAGAAATTCAAGACATTGAAAAAGATCACGGGTATACATATCTGTTAAAAATACAAGGGGCAGACGTTCTTAATAGAAAGCCAATTGAAGTTGGAACAACTATAACTCAAAATCAAAGTGGCATACTTGTTACAGCAGAAGTTGCTAAATATTCAGATTCAGACGGCACGGTGCATGCGATCAATCTTGCATCTTCAGACGCAACGTTTAAACTATTTCAAGCAGACAGCACAGTTACTGTTGATTCAGCTACTAACATACACACATTGCAGACAGTTAGTGAATTAAATAAACTTGCTGAAAATGAACAAAACACAGATTTTGGAACTTTTGGTGATGACTTTCTCGATTTTAGTGAGTCAAATCCATTCGGTGATCCATCAGGGAATGACTAATGGCAGATGATTTTTTTGATTTTGGCTTTACAGCTGTAGACGAAAACGAACTCGAAGCAGTTCAAAAAACACAAGCAAAAGCAGCAGAGGTTGAAACGACTGCAGTTGCAACTCAAGATAAGATAGATAAACTATATAATGCAATTATTCCACTACTGAATAATTTAAAGAAAAACCCAGAAAAGGAGTATATTCTCTGGCCAGATAGGTTAACAAAGGTGGAATCCTTTGAAGATCATTTGACTAAAATATATAATAGCTAATGTTTGGCGGACACTTTTATCACGAAAAGACTAGACGTGCGGTTGCAATTTTTGGCAAACTGTTTAATAATATATACGTCATTCGTAAAAATCAAACGACTGGTGCGTCAACTTCTCAAGTAAAAGTACCTCTTGCATATGCTCCAAAAGTAAAATATCTTGATCGTATCCGCGAGAATCCGAGTTTACGAGACAATACTAAAGTTGCAATCAAACTTCCACGTATGTCTTTTGAAATAACTTCGTTATCATACGACAATGCTAGACAAATTGCAAAAACAAATACGTTTCAAAAAGTTGGTACTACAGTCAACGATAGAGCTAAGTTTTTTACTGGTGTTCCGTATATACTTACTTTTCAATTAAATATTTACTGTAAAACTCAAGACGATGCTTTGCAAATAGTAGAGCAAATTTTACCAACATTTAATCCTCAATATTCAATAACTTTAAAACCTTTCACAGATTACCCAGATATATTAGAAGACATTCCAATTACAATTGCTGGAGTCACTTTTCAAGATGATTTTGAAAGTGAATTAGGATCTCGTAGAACAATTATATACACAATGGATTTCGAAATGAGAGTCAGATTCTATAGTGGTTTATCTAATTCTAAAATTGTACGTGATGTTAGAGCTAAAGTTTTTGATATAGGATCAGGATTAGCTGATTCAGATTTAAGAATAAAAACAATACAAATTGAACCTAACCCAACAACATTGAACATTTTAGGTGATTCCGATTTCGGATTTTTAAGGACAGATTATGATGCAGACTCCGACGCTCCGTGATAGCGACAAAGCAAGCCGTGACTATGATTACTCTCGTGAAACATATTATGAATTAATTGAAAGAGGCAAAGACGCTCTTGAAAATATGATAGAAGTAGCAAGAGAATCTGAGCATCCTAGAGCTTATGAAGTTCTATCAGGAATGATTAAAAATATTTCTGATGTGAATGATCGCCTTATGATATTAAATAAAGGCAAAAAAGAACTTGAAAAAAAGAATGATATAACTAAAGTAGAAAATACTCAAAATAATTTTTACTTAGGTTCAACTGCAGACGTTCAACGTTTGCTAAAAGGCGATGTAATTAATGGAACAGCAACGACAGACTCAGCCGACTCGGGATACTTATCTAGGTAATCCAAACGTAAAGCGTGACGGTGTTTCCGAGCAGTGGACAGCTGAAAGTATTACGGAATATAAAAAATGTATGGACAATCCCATATATTTTGCTGAAACACATTTAAAAGTAATTAATCTTGATGAAGGTTTAGTCCCATTTAAACTATATCCTTATCAAGAAGAAATGTTTGGGAGGTTTGGTGAGCATAGGTTTAATATCATATTGGCTTGTCGACAATCGGGTAAATCCATATCGGTATGCGCCTACTTGCTCTGGTACGCGTTGTTTCATCCGGAAAAAACTGTGGCCATACTCGCTAACAAAGCATCAACTGCGAGAGAAATGCTCTCCAGGATCACGCTTATGCTTGAGAACTTACCGTTCTTTTTACAACCCGGAACTAAAGCTCTTAACAAAGGTTCACTTGAGTTTGGCAATAATTCTCGAATTATTACTGCGGCAACCACTGGTTCTTCTATCCGTGGTCTTAGTATCAACCTGCTTTATTTAGACGAATTTGCATTTGTAGAAAAAGCTTCAGAATTTTATACTTCAACATATCCGGTTGTATCTGCTGGTAAAGATACTAAAGTTATTATTACGTCTACCGCAAATGGTATTGGTAATATGTTTTATAAAATATGGGAAGGCGCAGTTCAAGAAGTCAATGAGTTCAATCATTTTAGAGTAGATTGGTACGATGTTCCAGGTCGCGATGAAGCTTGGAAACAACAAACAATTAATAATACTTCGAAGCTGCAATTTGATCAAGAATTCGGTAATACTTTTTTTGGAACTGGTGATACATTAATTGGTGCAGAAGCTCTTATGGAATTAAGAGCAGAACAATCTAAAAGATATATTGAACAAGGTGATGGATTAATATACGAAGAACCTATGAAAGATCACGAATATATTATGTGTGTTGATGTTGGTAAGGGAAGAGGACAGGACTACTCTACTTTTACTTTAATCGATATTAGCGTAAAACCGTTTAAACAGGTAGCTGTGTATCGGAACAATGCTATCTCTCCATTGCTCTTCCCTAGTATTATATATAAGTATGCAGTTTCTTACAACAAAGCTTATGTTGTAGTCGAGTCAAATGATCAAGGTTCAATGGTAGCAAATGGTTTATACCATGAACTTGAATATGATAACGTGCATGTCGAGTCAGCTGTTAAAGCGAATGCTATTGGGCAAGCTATGACTCGTAGAGTAAAGCGTCTTGGTTGTTCAGGTCTAAAAGATCTTTTGGAGACAAACAAATTAAAAATAGTTGATGAGCAGACTATTCTTGAAATATCTACTTTTGTTGGTAGAGGTAACTCATATGAAGCTTCAGAAGGTAATAACGATGATTTAGTTATGACCTTAGTTATGTTTGGTTATTTTGCTCAAACACAATTTTTTAACGATATGACAGATATCAACCTAAAAGAAATGTTGTTTAAACAAAGAATGGACGAAATAGAAGCAGATATTGTTCCGTTTGGCTGGGTAGATGACGGATCAGAATATAGTAAACATCTTGAAGATGCTGAAAACACTAAACCTGACTGGTATGTTGATTTTGAGCGAGAAGATCATTATTAATCATAAATATGAAATAGTATAAATACATATGAAATTGAAAAACAATCGTATTATGCACCATATAAATAACCGAGTGAGGTAGACTAATGGCACTTTTTACACCATCTCAAAGTCCTGCGGTAATTGTTAAAGAGGTTGATGTTACAGGCGGCGTGCCTAACGTTCAATCCTCAGTTGGCTGTTACACAGGCAAATTTATGTGGGGTCCGGCGGATGAGAGAACTCTTATTTCAAATGAAGAAGAGTTATCAGAAACATTTGGAACTCCAGATGATAATCATTCAATTGACTACCACGACGCAGCGTATTTTTTACGCTATTCAGGATCGCTACAAGTTAGTCGTATTGTAGATACTGGCGCTAAAAACGCAGTTTCTACTTCAGGACAAACTTCGGCATATAATGTGGGAACATATACTCTCCCACAAGTAACTAATTCAGCTAATTTTAACTCTCAGCAAGCTTCCTTAGATTCTGACGGTCATACCTTTATAGGTAGAGTCCCAGGGACTCTAGGAAATTCTTTAAGAGTTTCAATTTGTCCACCATCAATTAACGATTCAGCTTTCGACGGTTGGACCTACAAAGGTTCATTCGATGCTGCACCAGGGACATCACAATTTGCAACTAACACTGATGGAACAAACGATGAAATCCATGCTGCAGTTGTCGATGTAAACGGAGCGTTTACAGGCACAAAAGGCACTGTTCTTGAAACATATCCTTTCATGTCTGTTGCAAGTAACGCGATTAATACTGTCGATGGATCAAACATCTATGTTAAAGATGTAATAAATCTAAATTCAAAATATGTACACTTTATTGATTTTGATTCTAACTTTAACTCCTTTAACGCTGGAACAGCTACTACAGCCGGAACAGCTAAAGACTTTTTAGGCACTCATGCTGATGTGTCTGCAGTAGTTAACTTCGGATTTGATTCAGGCGTTAACGCAGGTATTCTTTCAGCTGGAAATTATCAAACTGCATTCGACTTATTTGAAGATAAAGAAGTCGTTGAAATTGATTTCTTAATTGCGCCAGGGATGACAACAAGATCAGATCAAACAACAATTGTTAATGATTTGGTTGCAATTGCAGAATCGCGTAAAGATTGTATCGTAGTATCTGGTCCAGCTAGAAACGATATTGTGAATGTATACCAAGCTTCAACTATTATTACAAATGTAACTGCAACTGCTAATACATTTACAAGATCTAGTTATAATACAGTAGCTGGTAATTATCTAAAAGTTTACGATAAATACAATGATAAATTTATTGATATTCCAGCAAACTCTTCAGTAGCAGGTCTCATGGCTGAAACTGATAGAACAGCTGCACCATGGTTCTCACCAGCTGGTTCAAGACGAGGACAGCTACTTGGCGTAACTGGACTAGTCTTTAATCCAAATAAAGCACGTAGAGACACGCTTTACAAAAATGGTATTAATCCAATTGTTAATTTTGCAGGTCAACCAGATCTGACAAGATCAAGCATACTATTATTTGGTGATAAAACAGGTCTCGCAAGACCTTCTGCGTTCGATCGTATTAACGTACGTCGATTATTTTTAACAATTGAGCGTGCAATCGCAAGAGCTGCTCAAAACGTACTCTTTGAATTCAACGATGAATTTTCAAGAGCTGAGTTCGTAAATATTATCGAACCTGTTTTACGTGATGTTAAAGGTAGACGTGGTATTACAGACTTCCGTATTATTGCGGATGAAACTGTAAATACTGCAGCAGTAGTAGATAGAAATGAGTTCATAGCTAATATCTTTATTAAGCCAGCTCGTTCTATTAACTTTATCACTCTTAACTTTGTCGCAGCTAGAACTGGCATTTCCTTTGAGGAAGTCGCTGGCGCTGGCATATAATCTAAGGAGGTAACTTATGGCACTAGGTAGTGTAGACGAATTTAAGTCCAGGCTTACTGGCGGCGGTGCACGTGGTAATCTCTTTCAGGTTACACTTGCAAATCCAAGAGGCGGTTTAGGCGTAAACCTTGATATTGATTTCACAGCCTTTATGTGTGAAGCAGCTCAATTACCAGCTTCGAATGTTGGTACAATTGTAATTCCATTTCGTGGACGTCAATTGAAAGTTGCTGGGGATCGAACATTCGATTCTTGGAACGTCACAATAATAAACGATGTTGAAATGAAAGTCAGAAATGAAATGGAAAGATGGATGAACGCGATCGCTAATCATGCAGATGCTGGCGGTGTGCAAAATCCAGAACTCTATTTTGCTGATTTAAAAGTCGAACAATTTGATCGTGACGAAAGTGTTGTTAAGACATACACGTTCAAAGATGCTTGGCCTTCAGCTATATCTCCAATTGAATTGAGTTATTCTGATGATAATATCGAAAGATTTACGATAGAATGGCAATATCAATATTGGACATCAAATACCACTGATGGATAAATGATATATAGATGGAGAGCGGAAAATCGCTCTCCTCTTATAAAAGGAATTATTAATGGCAGACACTGATGGCTTTAAGCTATTTGGCTTTGAGATAAAAAGAGCTTCAACTGTTGGATCGGAGAACCCGAAAGCTCCTTCCATTGTTCCAGCTCGAGATGAAGACGGTGCAGGTTATGTTACTGTATCTGGATCACACTATGGACAATATATTAGTCAAGACGGTACTGACGCAAAAGACAATCATGCGTTAATAATGAAATACCGTGGCGTGGCTATGCACCCTGAAGTTGATATGGCAATTGAAGATATCGTTAACGAATCGGTTGTTGGCGGACAAGAACCTATTGCTTTAGACATGGAAAATTTAAAAGTTTCTGAATCAATAAAAAATAAAATTAGAGAAGAATTTGATACAGTATTAAATAAAATGAATTTTGTCGAACTGGGGCACGATATTTTTAGACGATGGTATATCGACGGTAGATTATATCACCACCTTGTAGTAGATGAAACTAATCAAAAGCAAGGCATTCTCGATATTAGACCGATTGATTCTGCAAGAATTCGTAAAGTAAAACAAGTAAAGAAAAAGAAAGATCCAAAAACTGGAGCTAATTTAATACAAAAAGTAGATGAATATTTTATTTACCAAGAAAAACCTGGGTATCAATCTGCTGGAGTTAAATTAAGTCTAGACTCAGTTTCGTATATCACATCTGGTTTGTTAGATGAAAAACGGCAAAAAGTTTTGTCATACTTACACAAAGTACTTAAGCCACTTAATCAGTTAAGAATGATGGAAGACTCTTTAGTCATTTATCGTTTAGCAAGAGCACCAGAACGTAGAATTTTTTATATTGATGTTGGTAACTTACCACGTGGTAAGGCTGAGCAATATATGAAAGACATTATGACTCGTTATCGTAACAAGCTTGTTTACGATGCTAGTAGCGGTGAAATCAAAGATGATAGAAAACATCAGTCTTTGCTTGAAGATTTTTGGTTACCACGAAGAGAAGGTGGTAAAGGTACTGAGATTTCTACATTACCAGGTGGTGACAATCTTGGACAGATGGATGATGTATTATATTTTCAAAAGAAAGTGTATCGTTCACTTAATGTACCATTAAATCGTTTAGAACAAGAACAACAGTTTTCACTTGGTAGATCTACAGAAATTAGTCGTGACGAATTGAAGTTTCAAAAATATATCGATCGACTACGTACAAGATTTGGAACTTTATTTCTTGATATTTTAAAAATACAACTAATATTAAAAGGTATTATATCTGAAAATGATTGGATAGATATGCGAAATCACATTATTGTTGATTTCTCTAGAGATAATCATTTTACAGAATTAAAAGATTCTGAACTTTTAAGAGAAAGACTTACAACGCTAGATGCAGTAAGTCAATACGTTGGACCTGACGGTTACTTCTCAAGACTATGGGTGATGAAGAACGTTCTTCATTTAACTGATGACGAAATTGAAAATATGCAAAAACAATCGCAAGGTGACGAACCACCAGAGCAACAAGGAGATGAAGAATGAGTGAAAATTTAGAACTAGATGATAATGAAGTTGAAGTACAAGAAAATCCTTTAGCTGGTTTAGTTGATGCTGCTTTAGCAAAAGACTACAACAAAGCGAATGAAATTTTTGGACAAGCAATTTCTGTTAAACTGGATGATGTGCTTGATCAAGAAAGAATTCGTTTGTCTGGGGCCATTTATAACGGTGCCGAAGACGAAGACGAGGAGGAAGATATCGATGAAGACGATACTGAAGATAACGAAGACGTATCTGATGATGATATTGATGTGGAAGATCCTGATCTGGAAGACGATATTGAAGATGACGATGAAGATCTTGAAGAAGACGAAGAAGAAGTAGAAAATTAAAATCATATAAATAATATTAATAAATTTAAGAGGAAAGCGCAAAATGGTACAATATTATAAACCATTGCAAGCAGAAATTGCATCACCTACTTTAGCAAGTGCTGCTTCAACTGTGAGTGACTGTACTTTAGTTCGAGCAGTTAATTCATCAACTACAGCTTATCAGGTTGTTTTAATAAACACTGCTTTAGCTGATAGTGCTACTATGACACTAACTGGTGGTGAAACTGTGTTGATTCCAAAAGATTCAACTACTAAAATGTATGCTGCTAATGCTGCGATTAAACTAACGTCTGTTAGTCATCCTCGCGGATAAAAAAGAAAGTTTGTGCAATGAAACTTATTTCTGAATTTGTAGACCATCAAATTGGCTATAACATTATTACTGAAGAGAAAAGTGGTAAGAAAAAGTATGTAATTGAAGGTGTATTTGCACAGGCAAATATGAAGAATCGTAACGGTCGTATATATCCGAAAGACATTATGGAATCAGCTGTTGGTAAATACAACGATATGCAGGTTGCTAAAGGTCGAGCGGTTGGTGAGTTAAATCACCCTGAAGGACCGACCGTTAATTTAGACAAGGTTTCACATAAGATCGAAGAACTGAAATTTCAGGGAAATGATGTTATGGGAAAAGCTACAGTATTGAATACTCCAATGGGAATGATCGTTCAAGGTCTACTCGATGGCGGCGTTCAGCTGGGCGTTTCGACTCGTGGTATGGGAAGTTTGATACAACAAAACAACGTAATGGTCGTCAAAGACGATTTTATTCTTAACGCTATTGATATAGTACAAGATCCATCTGCACCATCAGCATTTGTTAATGGGGTTATGGAAGGTGTTGACTGGATTTGGAATAACGGTATTTTGGAAGCTCAAACAATTGAAAAAATGGAGACTGAAATCAAGAAAGCTCCGCGGAAAGATCTCTATGAGGTTCAAGTTCGTGAGTTCAAAAATTTCCTCTCGTTAATCAAAAATTAATAATAGGGAGTCAATTAATGACTGATCAAAATCAAATAGAAGATCAAGATGTTGAGCTCCATGATGATAACGTCGTGGAAATGAACACCGGAGATCAAGAAGCACAGTCAGTTGCAAGTGTTGATAAAGCCGGAGATGCTAGTGGGTCAGCCCCAAAGCGTAAAGGCGATCAAGCTAAACAAGATCCAATGCCGAAAACTAAAGCAGCTATGATTACTGCTATGGTTGGTAAAATGCAAAAAATGGATAAAAAAGCATTAAATGCTATGTATCACTACAATGGCACTTCTGAAGAAGATTTCGATGGCGAATTTGTTGCTGAGCAAGAAATTCAATACGAAGCAAACTTCGAAGAAGACTTAAATGCTCTAGTATCTGAAGAGGCAACACTTTCAAGTGAGTTTAAAGGAAAAGCTGCTACAATTTTTGAAGCTGCTATTAAAAATAAACTTGCAACAGAAGTGGATCGTTTAGAAGAGAAATATAACGAGGAACTGTCTGAAGAAATCTCATCAACTAAAGCTGAGCTAATAGAAAAGGTAGATTCATACCTTAACTACGTAGTTGAGCAATGGATGGAAGATAATAAGGTTGCTGTACAATCAGGCCTTCGTACAGAGATAGCTGAGAAATTCATGAACAATCTAAAAGATCTGTTCACAGAGTCTTACATCGACGTACCAGAGTCAAAAGTCGACCTAGTTGACGAACTCGCTGGTGAATGTGAAGAGTTAGAAGAACAAGTTAACTCATCCACTCATAAAATAATCGAAATGACTGAGGAGTTAGAAAATTATAAGCGTAACGAAGTAATTCGCGAAGCTTCTAAAGATTTAGCTGATACTCAAGTTGAGAAGTTAAAAGGATTAACTGATGATATTGACTGGAGCGATAATTTCGCAGAAAAAGTTAAGACAATCAAGGAATCTTACTTCAAAAATCAAGCGGTAGACAATACAGCCGATGATACACAAGTTGACGAAGCTTTCGAAGTTGAATCATCTGAAATCATGGGACAGTACTTGAGTGCCATCAAACGACAAAACAAATCCTAAGGGAGTTATCTAAATGCAAAACGCAGTATCATACGATCAGCTCGTTGAGAAATGGGCACCAGTATTGAATGAAGAATCATCTGGTCAAATTCAAGACGCGCACAGAAGAGCAGTTACAGCTGCTGTTCTAGAAAACCAAGAAATTGCTCTTAGAGAAGAGCAAAGTCTTACCGAAATCACTCAAGCAGGCAGCGTTGCTAACTGGAATCCAGTATTAATCGCACTTGTAAGACGTGCAATGCCTAACCTTGTTGCATACGACATATGTGGTGTACAACCAATGACTGGTCCAACAGGTCTTATCTTCGCGATGAAGTCTGTATTCCAAAAGTCAAAAGCTGGTGTTGTTGTTGGTGAAGAAGCACTATTCAACGAAGCTCCAGTCGGTTACTCAGGTGACTCAGCAACAACAGCTAACGGAGCAGCTGGCCCATCAGGTCTTGCTGGTACATTAGACGGTGACAATGACTCAACAATCATTGACTCTGAAGGCGTACACGTACCTTACATAGGTGACGCGTATACCACAGCTGAAGCTGAAGCATTAGGCGCAGGCTCATCACCAACTGAGACTTTTGCTGATATGGGATTCACCATTGAAAAAGCAACTGTGACTGCTAAGTCACGTGCTTTAAAAGCAAACTACACTCTTGAACTTGCTCAAGACTTAAAAGCAATTCATGGATTAGATGCTGAAACAGAGTTGGCTAATATCTTGTCAACTGAAATTCTTTCAGAAATCAACCGTGAAGTTGTACGTACAGTGAACAGACAAGCAAAAATCGGTTCACGTCAAACTTCAAACCAGACATTAGGTATTTTTGATTTATCAACTGATGCTGATGGTCGTTGGAGTGTTGAGAAGTACAAAGGCTTGATCATGCAGATTGAGCGTGAGTCTAACGTAATTGCTAAAGAGACACGTAGAGGTAAAGGTAACTTTATTCTATGTTCATCTGACGTAGCTGCTGCACTTAACGCAGCTGGTATGTTAGATTATACTCCAGCACTTAGCTCTAACTTAAACGTTGACGATACTGGTAATACATTTGCTGGTACTCTTAACGGTAGAACTAGAGTCTACATTGATCCTTATTCAACACGTGATTATATCAACGTTGGATATAAAGGTACAAACCCGTATGACGCAGGTTTATTCTATTGCCCATACGTACCACTAACAATGGTAAAAGCTGTTGGCGAAGAAGACTTTCAGCCAAGAATAGGCTTTAAGACACGTTATGGAATGGTATCAAACCCATTCGTTGGAGCTACTCCAGCTAACGGTCTTGCTTCTGACAGAACCAACCAATACTACAGAATCTCTGCTGTTAATAACTTGCTTACTTAATAGTAAACTAACCATTGATTCACTAAGAGGTCCTTCGGGACCTCTTTTTTATTGTATAAATAAAGGTATAAGGAGTTGATATGGCAAAACTTACAACTAATTTAAATTATCTACAACCTACCGGTTTTAAAGTTATCATAGATAGAGAAAATTATCCAAACCTCGAATATTTTGTTCAAAGTTTTCAACACCCAGATGTGTCACTAACTCCATCAGAATTACCGTACAGAAAAGTTAGATCTATACCATTAGCAGGTGGAAGTTTAGATTTTGGTGAATTATCAATGTCAATTATACTTGACGAAGATTTAAAAGGTTATCAAGAAATGCACGACTGGATGATAAGAATTATTGATCAGCCGTTAAAGGGCGCGATCGATCGTAGTAAAACTGTGGTTCCTTCAAGCGCTGATATTACTTTAAGTATTTTAAATAGTCAAAATAACAAAACTAAAAATATAAAATACAATGGAGCTATACCCACAAATCTTGGAGGCATTCAATTTGAAACAACGTCAGGCGGCGGAGAGTTCTTAACAGCATCAATGACCTTTAGATTTCAGACTTTTGAGCTGTTATAAATAATTTTAATAATGGAGTTATATCATGATTGATTTGAAAGAAGTCCTTGCTGATTGGGCAGGGGACAGCAAACTTAGTATGCAACTAGACGAAGATTCTCGTAACACACCGTTACTTCATGCAAAATATCTTGAAAAACTAGCCAATTCAAAGCTATTGTTGAGACGCGCAGAGTTTACGCAAAAGACTTTACTAAAACAAAAATGGCTATATTATAATGGTAAAATGGATAAAGAAGAACTTGAACAAACTGGTTGGAAACAAGATCCGTTCAACGGACTTAAAGTATTAAAAGGTGATATGGAATACTATTACGATGCTGATCCTGAAATACAAAAATCTGAAGAAAAAATACAGTATTACAAAACATTAGTAGAAACATTAACTGAGATAGTATCAAATTTAAATTGGCGACATCAAACTATAGGTAATATAATTAAATGGAAGCAATTCGAGTCCGGCGCTTAAATCACGCTAATTTACACGTAGATTGCGATTTTGGTCAAGCAGCTGAAATAAAAGAGTTCTTTTCTTTTTTTGTACCTGGTTACCAATGGATGCCAGCGTTTAAGCGCAAAATCTGGGATGGAAAAATACGGCTGTACGATACAAACAGTGGTGAACTTCCAGCTGGGCTTATTCATCATTTAGTTAAGTTTATTGAAAGTCGTGGATATAACTACGAATTGATTGAAACTAAATATGGTACACCGCTCGAAGAAGAACGACCTGATCCGAAAGAAGTTGTTAATTTTATTAAAGATTTAAGTCTTCCATTTGATCCGCATGATTATCAGTTTATTGCAATAATGGAAGCATTACATCGAACTCGTGGTATTTTATTATCACCAACAGGTTCTGGTAAATCTTTAATTATATACGTATTAGCTCAGTATTTTTTACATTTAATTGGTGAAGGAAAGGTACTAGTTATTGTACCTACGACTTCTCTTGTTGAACAGATGTATAACGATTTTGCTCAATACGGTTGTAAAAAAGAATATATACATAGGATATATTCTGGAAGAGATAAGAGTTTTGAACAACCTATCTGTGTAAGTACATGGCAATCAATTTATAAATTACCGAAAGATTGGTATAATCAATTTGGAATGGTAGTTGGTGATGAGTGTCATGGATTTAAATCTAAATCGTTAATGAACATTATGAATAAAGCGACAGAAGCAAAATACCGATATGGAACAACTGGAACTTTAGACGGAACTCAAACACACGAACTAGTGCTTCAAGGACTGTTTGGTAAAACATTTAAAGTTACTACTACAAAGCGGTTACAAGACTCAGGCACTTTAGCTGAGTTAAATATTAAAAGACTTATTCTTAATTATTCTGCAGAAGCAAGAAAAGAATGTGAAGAAAAAAGTTATCAAGATGAAATTGAGTATATAGTTACAAGTGAAAAGAGAAATAGATTAATTCGAAATTTAGCACTTGATCAAAAAGGTAATAGCCTTGTGTTATTTAATTTTGTTGAAAAACATGGAAAGCCTTTATTTGATTTAATTAGAGATAAAGCAGAAGATGGCCGCAAGATTTTTTTCGTATCAGGCAGTGTAGCTACTTCAGATCGTGAAGCAATTCGTGGAATAGTTGAGAAACAGAAAAATGCTATTATTGTTGCTAGTTTAGGCACTTTCAGTACTGGTATTAATATTAGGAATCTGCATAATATAATATTCGCATCTCCGTCGAAAAGTCAAATTAGAGTTTTACAATCGATAGGGAGAGGATTACGAAAATCTGATAATGAAGAACCAACTCAACTTTACGACATTATAGATAATATTAGTACAGACAAAAGAAAGAACTTTGCTTGGTTACACGGCGAAGAACGACTTAGAATATATAATAAAGAAAAATTTAATTGCAAAACTTACAAAGTTGAATTATGAAATCATTTAAACAATTTAAATTAACTAACGGTGACGAGATAGTTGCAGATATAGTTGATAGCCAAGAAGATCTTCTTATTATTCGAGCAGCAATGAAGATAGTTGAAACTGAACATTTTGAAGATGGAATGAGTTATTTTGCGCTTAGACCGTACGTGGCTTTTCAAGATAGTTTAGATCAATTACAATTATTAAATACAAAACACATTATTGCTGAAAATCAGCCATCGAAATATATAATGAGGCATTACGCTAAATCCGTAAGTGCAATGGGTAAATTTTTAAAAAATGGTAAAACTTTAGAAGAATTTGAATCCATGGGAGATCAAGAACTTAACGATTGGATATATAATTTTATAGACGATGAAATTAAAGAACAAGACAAAATAAGAGAAGAGCTTGGCGAAAACGTGCTCATCTTTCCATCAATAGATAAGGATAAACTACATTGAGTTTTTTAGTACACCCACTTCCACCTGAAAACGTGTTTGTAAGAAAAGAATATTTGTACGATTTAGAGTACGGACATGGCGAGTTTACTCCCGGCTTATGGATATCAGTTAAATCAACTCAACATAAAGCTCTTTACTTTGAAACTTTGTTAACAGAATATGGAGCACTATACGATAAACTTCCTCTCTCAGCTTTCGTCTGGAAAACTGATCACGGCGACCTTCCTCTTGATGTTTTGCAGCTTTGGGATTGTTTTGATTATCATTTAACAGTAGTTGAAAAACCTATTCTTTCTCGTTGTGAGTTTTTTGGCAAAGATAAAAAAATGCATGGAGGCGAGTATCTTTTTACAATTGATAATGCTCATCCTGATAAATCAATAACTGATGTAAATTTTAGTGAACACGATCCAGAACATAAATCTTTTAATATAATACAACTAGATAACGGACAGTTTGCTGCACAACCCAATAATCGAGTTATTTGGAACGACTCAAGTTTAACACCTAGTAAATTATTAAAACCAGATTTTAAAGTTTGTACACAGAACTATAGAGTAGAAACAGAATCAAAATGGTCTGTTGGACACACTGATGAATGGCAATACACAACCGAAGATGGAAGATAGTATATCTCCTCTCCCCGAATACTTACTTTATTATACCATAATAATGATGTATTGTAAACAAAATAATGAGCAAATATAAAATTATATTTACGATTTAAAACAAAATTTAATTATGTACTTTTAGGGCTTTTAGTGATATAATTATACTTAATAATGAAGGAGACCCTAATGCGTGAAAAAAGAAAAAGTATTCACTACGTTAATAATGCAGAGTTTTCACAAGCTGTTGTAGACTATGTTTACACAGTAATCACAGCAAAAAAATCTGAAATATCAATTCCAAAGGTACCAGATTATGTAGCTCAATGTTTCTTAAGAATAGCTGAAGGATTATCGCACAAAGCAAATTTTATTCGATATACCTATCGTGAAGAAATGGTTATGGACGCAGTAGAAAATTGTTTGAAAGCTATAAACAATTACGATATTGAAGCAGCAACACGAACTGGTAAACCAAATGCATTTGCGTATTTCACACAAATAACTTGGTATGCTTTTCTTCGTAGGATTGCAAAAGAAAAAAAACAACAAGAAATCAAAATGAAATATATTGCTAATTCTGGTGCAGAAGATTATATGATTAACGAAAATGGTGATGCTACTTCTGGTTTAGTAGCAGGTGCTTTTGTTGATACACTTAAAACTAGAATCGATAGAATTAAGTTTGTTGATACTCAAGTAAAAGAAATTGTTAAAACTGAAAAGAAGAAAAGAAAAAAGAGAACAGCATATGCTGATTCTGATTTATCTGAGTTTTTGTAATGACAGTCACATATATGACAAATGGATCTCCTAAGTCGTGGGATAAGAAACTACGCACTTATGAAATTACGTATCCTAGTGGACAAAAAGTATTTTGGAAAAATATTACTGCTCGTGATTGTTTAACAAAATATGAAGGCCATAACTCTATGTACGATAATAAATGTCAACTAAGAGAGTTAGGCGGCAAAGAATTGCAATTGCAAAAGATAATGGAAGATAAATGAAAATAGCAATATTGAACGATACACACACTGGAATTCGTAATTCTTCTCAAATCTTTTTAGATAATGCAGAAGATTTTTATGCGAATATATTCTTTCCGGAATGTGAAAAACATAACATTACTCAGATTGTGCACTTAGGTGATTATTATGACAATCGTAAAGTAGTAAATATAAAAGCTTTAAATCATAATCGTAAACATTTCTTAAATGAAATGCGTAAACGTGGTATGTCTATGGATATTATTCCAGGTAACCATGACACTTATTTTAAGAATACAAACGACATGAATAGTTTAAAAGAACTATTAGGTCACTTCATGAACGAAGTGAACATTGTTATGGAACCAACTGTAATGAATTATGGTTCATTAAAAATGGCTATGTTACCATGGATATGTTCTGATAATTATGAAAAATCTATGGATTTTATTAATAATTGTAAAGCTGATTGGCTAGCAAGTCATTTAGAACTTGGTGGTTTTGAAATGATGAGAGGCGTAGAAAATACTCATGGTATGAGCGCTGAATTATTTAAAAAGTTTGAATTAGTTTTAACTGGTCATTATCACGTATCATCGAGAAAAGATAATATCTGGTACTTAGGTTCTCAAATGGAATTTTTTTGGTCAGATGCGCATGATCCTAAATTCTTTTCTATTGTTGATACAGAAACTCGTAATGTTGAACGTATTAGAAATCCATATACTCTATTTCATAAAGTATTATATAATGATAAAGAAACAGATTATAATGATTACGACGTAAAACAGTTAACAGGTAAATTTGTTAAAGTGGTAGTTGTTGATCGATCTGATACTTTTCTGTTTGATAGGTTTATTGATAGAATCCAATCACAAGACATTTATGATTTAAAAATATCAGAAAATTTTAATGAATTTATTGGTGAAAATGTTGAAGATGAAGGATTACAAATCGACGATACTCCACGTTTAATGGATGATTATGTTGACGGTGTTGACACTGATCTTGATAAAGACAAGATCAAAGTAATGATGAGAGACCTGATGACTCAGGCCCAAGCTTTAGAAATAGTATGATAAAATTCTTAAATATAAAATATAAAAACTTTCTATCAACCGGCAATAATTTTACTGAGATAGATTTTACACGACACAAAACTACGTTAATTGTTGGTCAAAATGGTGCTGGTAAATCAACTGTTCTAGATGCTTTATCTTTTGGTTTATTTGGCAAAGCGCATCGAAAGATTGGTAAGTTACAACTCATAAATTCAATAAACGGTAAAGGTAGCTTAGTTGAAGTTGAATTTACAGCTGGCACTGCGCACTTTAAAATAAAACGTGGTGATAGGCCAGTTATATTTGAAATTTACAAAAATGGTGAAATGATTAATCAATCATCGCACTCAAAAGAATATCAACGTATATTAGAACAAAACATTCTTAAACTCAATCATAAATCATTTCATCAAGTTGTAGTACTAGGTTCATCTAACTTTGTACCTTTTATGCAACTGAATGCACATGCTCGTAGATCAGTTATTGAAGACTTACTTGATATTGGTGTATTTTCGAGAATGAACCAATTACTAAAAGAAGAAACTAGTGCTTTAAGAGAAAATATAAAAGACATAAATTATCAAATTGATCTTACAAAAAATAAAGTTGAAACTCAAAAAAAATATATAGGTGATGTTTCGATTTTAACTGAAGAAAATAAGAAAAATTATGAATCTAGAATATCTGCATCGCAGAGTACTATCGATCAATTACAGGCTGAAAATAGTGAACTTAGCGTAGGACTTGCTGAATCGGTGTCTGAATCTGAACAAAATTTACGATCGTTGCAAGATAAGAGACAAGGTTTAATGCTTAAAAGTCAAGACAGGCGTACACATATTAGTAACTTAGAAGAACGCGTAAACTTTTTTAAGCAGAATGACGAATGTCCTGTGTGTGATCAATCTATTTCAGATAGCCATAAATCTGAGATTTTGCTTACAACAGAAGAAGATCGCGATAAAGGTAAATCAGATCTTAAAAAAATAGGTGTTGAAGGCCAAGGAGTAGAATTAAGAATTACAGAACAGACTAGTGTACTTTCAACGCTTCGAGATAAAGTACATAAACTGACTTCTAACTCACAAGAGATATCGCGTATTCAAAAAGATATATCTGATAACCAAAAGTTTTTAGAAAAAGATGTGTCTGCTGATCTTAATAAAGCAAATAAAGACCTAACATCAATTAAAGAAGAATTACAAGATCAACATGATTCTAAGATTAAATTAAACGAAGAATACTCTTACAAACTAGCAATTGCAGAGATGTTAAAAGATACTGGTATAAAAACTAAAATTATTAAGCAATATTTGCCAGTGATGAATCAGTTAATAAATAAGTATTTGCAAATTCTAGATTTTTACGCTAACTTTAATTTAAACGAAGAATTCGTAGAAACAATTAAGTCTCGACACAGAGATGAATTTACATATGATTCATTTTCTGAGGGAGAGAAACAAAGAATCGATTTGGCTTTACTATTTACGTGGAGGCAAATTGCTAAGATGAAGAACTCGGTTTCAACTAATTTATTATTATTAGATGAAACTTTCGATTCTTCTCTTGATCACGATGGTGTAGATAATTTAATTAAGATTCTCTATACTTTAGGCAACGACACGAACGTGTTTATTATATCACATAAAGGCGAAATACTTGACGGTAGGTTTGAAAACAAAATTGAATTCATTAAAGAAAAGAATTTTTCAAAAATCAAATAAAAGGTTTACAAATTGTCAAAAACGTGTTATAATATACATATTAAATAATTAAAAAGAGGTATATAATGGAACTCAGCGAAAATACTCTTAATGTCCTAAAAAACTTTAGCGGCATTAATCCTAACATGATGATTCGATCAGGGAATACTATTAAAACTATTAGTGAAGCAAGAACGGTACTATCAACTGCAGTAGTTGACGCCGACTTTCCTAAAGATTTTGGTATCTATGATTTGAATGAATTCATGGGCGTCCTTCAATTAGTTGACACACCTAATCTTAAATTCGAAGATGATTACGTGATTGTTAACGATTCAACTGGACGTTCGAAGGTTAAATACTTCTATTCATCAGAAGAAACTTTAACAACACCGCAAAAAGATATCACAATGCCAGATGCAAATGTGAAATTCAAACTAGACAATGAAACTTTAAGTAAACTCAAACGAGCTGCTTCAGCTTTAGGTCATACTGAAATTTCTATTTCTGGTAAAGATGGCGTACTCAGTCTTTCTGTGGTTGATTCTAAAAACAAAACATCTAACGTATTCTCTATCGACGTAAGTGGTGAATTTGATAATGATGTAGCGTTTAACTTTATATTGAGTACAAATAACTTGAAAATTCTACCAGGCGATTACGAAATAGAAATTTCATCTAAACTAATCTCGCAATTCAAACATACTAGTCTAGACGTAAAGTATTGGATTGCACTTGAAAAAACATCTACATTCGGAGTGTAAAAAAAATGTCGACAGAAACCGCTACCCAACTACGTGAAGTATCAAACAGAACAGCTCGTTCAATGATTGCTGTTATTGATGCAATGACTCAACGTGGTGCAATTAAAGGTGAAGAACTATCAACTATCGGTGGTCTTCGCGATCAAGCAATTCAGATTATTCAGTTGTGTGAACAAGCTGAGCAAGAGCAAGCAATGGAAGACGCTGAAAAAGAATCTGATGGATAATAAGATTAGTCGCTTAATAGACTCGCGGGGAGTCATGGTTAACTCCCCACTTTTATTATTATATTATGGAGAACGTGAATGTCAAAAGATTTCTTATGGGTTGAACTATATCGCCCAAAAACAGTTGCAGACTGTATACTGCCAAGCGCCTTAACTGATACATTTGAAAAGATTGTAAAGTCTGGTGAAGTACCAAATATGTTATTTACTGGTACAGCTGGCACTGGTAAAACTACTGTAGCAAAAGCAATATGTAATCAATTAGGTCTTGACTGGATTATGATTAATGGTTCAGAAGACGGCAATATTGATACATTACGTGGAAAGATAAAACAATTCGCATCTAGCGTTTCTTTATCAGGTGGTCTTAAAGTTGTAATACTTGATGAAGCTGATTATCTAAATCCACAATCAACACAACCAGCTCTTCGTGGTTTCATCGAAGAATTTTCAAGCACATGTCGATTTATTCTAACTTGTAATTTCAAGAATAGAGTTATTGAACCATTACATTCTCGTTGTGGTGTGTACAATTTTAACACTTCTAAGAAAGATATGGCTGAACTATGCAAAAGATTCATGATAAGATGCCAAACAATCTTAGCTGAAGAAAATATTGAATACAGCGATAAAGCGCTAGCTAATATTATTATGAAACACGCGCCTGATTGGCGTAGAGTTCTTAATGAATTACAACGTGGTGAATCATCAGACGTATCTGAAACCAAAAACTTTGATGATCTTTTTGTACATTTGAAAAGTAAAGACTTTAAGAAAATGCGTACATGGGTTGTTAACAATATAGATACTGATGTAGCAGCAATATTTCGTGGTCTATATGATCGTATGTCTGAGCACGTTGAACCACAATCTATACCACAGCTTGTTTTAATTCTCGCAGACTATCAATATAAAAATGCATTTGTAGCTGATCATGAATTAAACGTAGTAGCTTGTTTAACGGAGGTAATGGCAAATGTCAAATTCAATTAAATTAACACTATATACTCAATACAGCTGTAATTATTGCGATCATATGAAAATGGATCTAGATAAATGGGGTTATAACTATAACGTCATTAATATTATGGAAGATACTAAAGCAAAAGAGTTTATGAGAAGTAAAGGCCACAAAACAGTTCCTCAGCTATATTGGAATAAAACTCATCTGAATACAGTAAGCACAATAGCGTTTACTAAAGAAATACTTGAAACTAATTTAGATTTAGATAATTACACTGGTGGTGTGGAGATGTGGAAATGAATCCATTCGTATACGTAAATGAAATAACAAATGGTAAAAAAAATATTATGGTTGATGATATCGCTGAAAAAGCATACAATCCATTTATGGTAAATCGCGGTCTTTCGTATTTTCATGACACAGTTTTAATGGCAAATGAAATGAACCGCTATCATCACATTGACAAACGTTTACAATTCGATTTTCTTATAAATATCATTAGAAAGAAAAAACGTTTCTCTAAATGGTTAAAACCAGAAGAAAACGCAGAGATTGAAGTGATTAAGGAATATTATAGTTATAGCAATGAAAAAGCAAAACAAATCCACTCCCTTCTGTCTGCTGATCAGATTAATGAATTAAAGAAGAAGGTATATCGAGGTGGAAAAAGATAACAACATTGTCGAATGGACGACTTCATCTATGTTAGAAGTTGTTTTAGACGAACCTGACGATTTTCTCAAAGTGAGAGAAACATTAACTCGCATAGGTGTAGCATCAAGAAAAGACAATACGCTCTTTCAATCATGCCATATTCTGCATAAACAAGGGCGATACTTTATCGTGCATTTTAAAGAGCTCTTTTTACTCGATGGTAAGAAGTCTAATTTAGAAGAAAATGATATTGCTCGACGTAACACAATAGCTACTCTTATGAGCGATTGGGGATTACTGTCAATGGAAGACAGAAATCAAGCTCAACCATTAGCACCATTAAGACAAATTAAAATCATTCCCTTTAAAGAAAAAAATAATTGGATATTACAACCAAAATATAATATTGGGAATAAGTAATACGAGTCAAATCGTATATATAGTAATGAACGCCGCATTAGCGGGTTCATACAATAACCTTGCTAGTCAATAGGAGGCACATATGACTAAAAACTTTATTTACCCGAGAAACGCTTTCTTGGGATTCGATCACATTTTCGACCAGCTAGAAAATATTCATAGCCATGCGAAAGATACTTATCCACCATATAACGTTGTTAAGCACAGCAATATGACATATGAAATTGAGATGGCTGTAGCCGGATTCAAAAAAGAACATATCGATATTGAAGTAAAAGACCACGTTATGAACATTACTGGTGATAGACCTAAGCGTAGAGAACAAGACGCATATGTCCATAAAGGTATTAGTGCTCGAAAGTTTTCAAGATCATTTAGACTGTCCGAATATACGGAAGTAGACGGTGCAGACATTCAGGATGGAATACTATCTGTTCAATTAAAGGTAGTCCTACCAGAAGAGAAGCGACCTCGTAAAATTACAATTAATTAACGAGGAAAATTAAATGACAACTTTAACTACAACATACAATGCCACATGTCAAATATGTGAATATGTTGCGAAAGCAATTAAAAATACTGTCCAATCTATGGTAAGAAACAGACAATTGGCTGCAAATGCAGAAGTTGCTAGACAACTACAGCAACTTGGATTCTATGGCAAAGATGAAGATTTAAAGCATATTATTATGCAATTAAATGACAAAACTGCAGCAGAATACGAAAAGAGATCGTAATGTGGCCATATACTGAAGACGAAAACGACTACTTGTCTAAAAAAGTATAAATAGAAGGGACAGCAATGTCCCTTTTAATATTCTAGGAGTCAACATGGAAAAATACTGTAATAACTGTAAATGTGTTTGTCATTGCGATAATCAAGAATGTCTTAACTGCGTTAATGAAATATGTACTAATTGTGATTGTGAGGAAACAAATGAATATTGATACATTAAGAGAAGAATTAAAAATCGATGAAGGAGTCAAATACGAAATATATTTGGATCACCTAGGCTTACCTACTTTTGGTATTGGCCATCTCGTTCTCGATAGCGATGTAGAGCACGGAGAAGATGTTGGAACACCTGTATCAGAAGATAGAGTCAATGAGTGTTTCGAAAAAGACGTAGAAATTGTGTTATCAGAATGCACACATCTATATTCTGACTTTATTGGTCTGCCTGAAGAAGTTCAGCTGATTATTGCAAATATGATGTTTAATATGGGTAGACCGAGATTATCTCAATTCAAAGGTATGAAGCGCGGAGTAGATGCTCAAGATTGGGATGCAGCTGCAGACGAAATGGTAGACTCACGTTGGTACAAACAAGTAACAAATCGCGCAGATCGCTTAGTAGAAAGAATGAGAGCAGTAACAATTTCTCAAATACCGTATGGCTAATGAAAAATTTTAAAACACATTTAGAAGAAGCTGCAGGAAAAGGATTAACGATCTTTGACATAGACGAAACTATGTTTATAACTAAAGCTAAAGTACATGTGGTAAAAAACGGTAAAGTTGTTAAGAGACTTGATAACCAAGAATTTAATACTTATAAGAAAAAACCTGGTGAAGAATACGATTTTGGAGAATTCAAAAATGCTGAAGTCTTTCAAAAGACATCCACACCAATTGCAAGAATGATTAACAAAGTTAGAGCAATACTTAAGAATGCTACAAAGGCAGGATCTAAAGTTATTATTGTAACTGCAAGACCTAACTTTGACAATAAGAAAACATTTTTAGACACATTTAGAAATCAAAGAATTGACATAGATAGAATCTATGTTGAACGCGCTGGAAACCTTGGAGGTGGACCAGCAGCTGATAATAAGAAAGTTATCTTTAAGAAGTACTTAGATCAGAAGATATATAAACGTATAAGACTCTTTGATGATGCTATGTCGAATTTAAAGATGTTCTTATCATTACAAAAAGACTACCCGGATGTTTCTTTTGAAGCATTCCTAGCAAAACCAAACGGCTCTGTTTCTAGAGTACGATAACAGGAGATTATAATGAATATGAAGACAATCGCGGCAGTGGCGACACTGGCATTTTTGTTTTGTTTTTCGGCATTTGCTGATAAAATAAAAGTAGGTTTTATCTATATTGGCCCAACAGGCGATCATGGATGGACTTATAGACACGATATTGGAAGACAAGATATCGAAAAACATTTTGGCGATAAAGTTGAAACAACTTTTATAGAAAGTGTGAAATACGGACCTGATGCTGAAAGAGCAATCAGAGCTATGGCAAAAGAAGGTATGGATATTATATTTGCTACTTCATTTGGTTACATGGAACCAATGTTGAAAGTTGCTAAAGAATTTCCAAATATTAAGTTTGAGCATGCTACTGGTTATAAGACTAATGATAATATGTCAGTTTATTCTGGTATGTTTTATCAAGGCAGATACATTCAAGGCGTAATCGCTGGCCATATGAGTAAAAATGGTAAAGCAGGTTACATTGCTTCTTTTCCAATACCTGAAGTTGTAAGAGGTATTAATGCTTTTTACTTAGGCGCTAAAAGTGTAAACCCTGACTTTGATATTGATGTAGTGTGGGTTAATAGCTGGTACGATCCAGTTAAAGAAGGTAATGCAGCAAAAGTATTAATTAGTGAAGGCGCTGATATTATTACACAGCATACCGATAGTCCTGCTGCACTACAAGTTGCTCAACAGCAAGGTGTATATGCATTTGGTCAAGCAAGTAACATGTATCAGTTTGCTCCAAAAGCACAACTTACAGCTATCATTGACGATTGGTCTCCGTACTATATCAAAAGAGTTGGCCAAGTTATAGACGGTACTTGGAAAAAGTCAGACACTTGGGCTGATATGAAAAGTGGAATAGTAAAAATGGCACCATATACTAATATGCCAGATAACATTGCGCGTATTGCTAGAGATACTGAAAAGAAAGTTATGAACGGTGATATTAAACCATTTAATGGTAAATATTCTGTTGGAGAACTACTAGGCATGAATAAATATGTTAAAGGGATAGATGCATCATTACCAAAATGATAATTTTAACAGAAAATGCTAAAAACTATTTAAGCACCACCACCAAAGCGCATGATAAGAAATATGCTTATCTTGCAGTCAATGGTGGTGGCTGCTCAGGTTTTCAATACGAGTGGAACATGACCAATGATTTGGAAAAAGGTACACTCGTTGAAAACATTTTAGTGCTAGACCGAACAGCAGAAATGTTTGTCATTGGTTGCACAGTAGATTACGTAACAGAATTTGGTGGATCATACTTAAAAGTCATAAATCCTAATGCAACAGCGCAATGCGGTTGTGGAGAATCTTTTGCTGTTTAGCTCATTTTTTTGTGTACAAACCGCTAAAAACGTTGTATAATAATATTATATTTTCGTTGGAGGTGAAATGTCTTTTTATACTAATGTATGTCGTTATGGTAATACAGTTCTTTATCGTGGCTACAACCACGAAGCTAAACGTATTTACAAACGAGATAACGAATTCAAACCTGTTTTCTTTGTTCCAAGTAAAGAAGAAAGTCAATGGAAGTCTTTAGACGGCCATAATATTGCGCCAATTCAAATGGACAATATGCGTCATGCTAAAGAGTGGCTCGCTGCGAATAAAAACGTAGCTGGTCGTGAGGTCTACGGAAATCACAAATATCTTCAACAATATATTACTCAAAAGTTTCCGCGTGATATTAAATTCAGACGTGAGTTTATTGATGTTGGTACTTTTGATATTGAAACTGAATATGAAGATGGCTTTCCAGAACCAGCTGAAGCATCTCAAAGAATTCTTGCGATTACTTATAAATCAAGTAAATCTAAGCTGTATCACGTCTGGGGTTATGGCGATTTCGATATGGAAAAATCTCTCATTCAACCTGTAAGATATTATCGTTGTCGCGATGAATCAAGCCTTTTAACAAAATTTTTATCTTTTTGGTCTGATCCAGATAAAACTCCAGACGTCGTTACTGGTTGGAATGTTCGATTTTTTGATATTCCATACCTAATCAATCGCACAGCTAAAATACTTGGTGTCGATGCTTGTAAAGCTTTTTCTCCATGGAGAATGATTGATCACCGTGAAATCACACGTCGAGGTAAATCTGCTGTTGCATACGATATCAAAGGTATCGAACAACTCGATTACTTAGAACTCTTTCAAAAATTTGGTTATTCATATGGCGCACAAGAATCGTACGCTTTGAATCATATCGCATATGTTGTTCTTGGTGAACGTAAATTATCGTTTGAAGAAGCTGGCTCTCTAAGAAATCTATATAAATCTGATTTTCAAAAATACATAGACTATAATATGAAAGACGTTGAATTGGTTGATCGTATTGAAGAAAAGATGGGGTTGATTACTCTTGCTATGACTATGGCCTATAAAGGTGGTGTCAACTATTCTGAAACATTTGGTGTAACGTCAATATGGGAATCAATCATTTATCGTAAACTTTTATCTGAAAAACGTGCATCACCTGTTCATAATTTGGATTCGTTAAGATCTAAGTTTGCTGGTGGTTATGTTAAAGATCCGCATGTTGGCGCGCATGATTGGGTAGTTTCTTTTGATTTAAATTCTCTATATCCAAATATTATTGTTCAATGGAATATGAGTCCTGAAACACTTGTATCTTCTGGTGAAAAAAGTGGTGTTGAACACTATATGCATGCAGCACCGTATAATGGTGCTGAAAGTCTTGCTGCTAATGGTTCAACATATTCACACAAAGTTGAAGGTGTTATCCCAAGCATTATTGTTGATTACTATGCTGATCGTAAATTAATTAAACAACAAATGCTTGAAGCCGAAAGTTCTTATCAAAAAGAAAAAACAGTCGCGCTTGACAAAGAAATCAATATACTTAATAATCAGCAAATGGCCATTAAAATTCTTATGAATTCTCTATATGGCGCACTTGGTAATCAATATTTTAAATACTTTGATTTAAGGCTTGCTGAAGGTATAACGTTGACTGGTCAATTAGCTATTCAATGGGCTGAACGCACTGTAAACAAATATATGAATGAACTACTAGGGAGTGATGACGTTGATTACGTTATTGCAATAGATACTGATAGTCTTTATGTAAACTTTGGTCCAATGATCAAAAAGTTTGCTCCTAAGAATCCAGTTAAATTTCTTGATATGATTTGTAAAGATAAGTTTGAACCAACAATTGCAAAGTCTTATGAAAAACTTTATAACAATATGAATTGCTATAAACCGCGAATGGAAATGGGTCGTGAAGTAATCGCTGATCGTGGCATATGGACAGCTAAAAAGCGTTACATATTGAATGTACATAATAACGAAGGTGTGCAATACGCAGAACCAAAACTCAAAATCATGGGTATTGAAGCAATCAAATCGTCAACACCTGAAGTTGTTAGAGATAAATTCAAAGAAGTATTTAAAATTCTTGTGTCTGGTAATGAAAGCGAAACGCAAAAATATATTAGCGAGTTTAAACAATTTTTTAAATCACTACCGCCAGAGAAAATCGCGTTTCCTAGATCTGTAAGTAATATCACTATCTGGTCTGATAGAACAACAATATATAAGAAGAGTTGTCCAATCCATTGTCGTGGTTCATTACTTTTTAATAAGTATTTAAAAGAAAATAAGCTTACGAAAAAATACGAATTAATTACAAATGGTTCACGTATTAAATTTTGTTATTTAAAAGTACCAAATCCAATACGCGAAAATGTTATAGCTTTCCCTGAAGTGCTTCCAACTGAATTCAAAATTGATAGATATGTTGACTACGATTTGCAGTTTGAAAAAACATTTATTGAACCGTTAAAACTTATTCTAGACGCGATTGATTGGTCAACTGAACCAAGAGCAACTTTAGATGAATTTTTTTAAATAG
>Ga0209535_1000211_pt1 | contig 39755 bp, 44 predicted proteins | sample LinPmetageLP28_FD_184041 | JGI IMG/M metagenome (GOLD analysis project Ga0209535, IMG submission 184041) | Marine viral communities from the Pacific Ocean - LP-28 (SPAdes) (version 2) | ecosystem: Environmental > Aquatic > Marine > Oceanic | place: Pacific Ocean | collected 2009-08-22
TCTGCTTCCCAATTTCCTAGTCTAAAAGCATTATCGTCTGCATCTCTAAACTCTTGTCTACAGTCAGGGTAAATTGCATGATCACCAGCATGAATCCCTAATGCAATATCTGTAATATCCCCACTAGCCATTGCTTCTGATAGAGCTACTGCTTGAACTAAAGAAGCAAATATCTTGTTTCTATTAGGTACTACTGTAGCTTTCATGTTATCTTCTTCATAATGACCTTCCGGTACATCATCTCCTCCTTCAGTAAGTGCTGAGTTTAGTAGATTAACTAATCCTTCTAATTTAATAACTTGGTACTTTATACTCTGTCCATTATCGTTTAAATAATTTACCAGTGATTGTGCTCTTTCAAGCTCTACTCTATGCTTTTGACCATAGTCGAAAGATATCGCAGTAACGTTATCATAGTTTGATAAACACCTTAATAATAAGGTAGAGGAGTCCATCCCTCCGCTTAGACTGATTACAACATTTTTTGCCATTTTTTTACTTAATTAAATTATGCCAGGTATTATTGAGCGTATAGGCAAACGCTTTTACTTTACATCTAACGTAAAGATTAATATACGATAAAATTGTTGTTATTCCAACTCCTCCTAATAAAAGATGCCAGATATTAGGGTGAAAATGTTCACCACATAAACCACTAATATGTCTTACTATTTCTCCCATTATTCAAATACTGATGTTAGTGATTTTTTAATATCATCGAAACGATTTACATATGTTTTAAGATCATATGTTTTTCCTCCTTCATTTAATATTTCTCTAGCTACTGTTCTAAGTGCACTGGAAAAATTAGAAGGGTAACTTACAGTTTTAATATATTCTGTATTATTTTCTCCTTTTACTACTCTTTCAAATACAGTATAACCGTTATTTTGAGATCTAGTAATAAAAAATGGCTCCATAGCCGGGTCTTGTATAACTGTGTCCGATTCAGGAACACTATTTGGATTTCGTAACATTTATGATAGTATTAGTTCTTTTAAATCTGTTTTGGTTAATAAACCTGCTTTAGTAATTTCAGAACCGTCTTCTTTTATTAATACTGTAAACGGAATATTTCTTACTTTATACTTAGCCGCTAATCCGGTAGTATCATTATCAACATCTATATTAATAAACTCAACTTGACCTGCAAATTCCGGAATAGTTTCATCCCATATTTTAGCATATGTTTGGCATGGACCACACCAATCGGCATAAAATTTAATTAGTTTTTTCATCTTACTCCTTTCTTTTTATAGTAATTCATTCTAGACTGTTTCTTAGGTCCCTTACTAGTTTTATCTCTATGTTTAGGAGATGATTTATACGTTTTTAACCACTCCATTAATTGATCATATCTTGCTTTCGCGGATGTTTTTGACATACTTATTATTTTATAATAAGATACGAAAAATTCCGCTAAATACCAACATTTCCTGGTGGTTTTTTATCTTCTTTTCCTTCGTCCATAAACGTGTTAAATTCTTTAATTTTACGTTTTAAGTACTCAACACTTTCTTTTGGTCCTGACCATTCTGTACGTTTATAGAAGGTCAAGTTTCCTGGTTCTTTTACCAGTTTTTTTAACTCCTCTAAAGGAGGTAATTCTATTCTCATAATAGCAGTGTTCGTTAAACATTGCATTAACTCTTAATCCCATTTCTTTAACGGACATGGGTTTTCTTTAGGAGAAAATGCTTTTTTGCTCAATACGCAACCACATTCTATACATACCGTAACTCCAAACCTATTTTTAAGTTTGTTTTCACAGCTATTGCAGATACTTAATCTTTTAGCTGCTACCTTAGCTTGTCCTTCAGTGGGGTTAGCACTAATAGCCCAAGCAGTTAATATTTCTTTTACATCAACCATCACAGGATAAGCAATCTAGAGCGGTTCTTGAACCTATATCTCCATTAATTACACTGTCTGTTCTTAAATAGTATAAAGTTTTTATCCCTAATCTCCAAGCTGTTTGATGAACTTCATTAATAAACTTGGGACTATCAGTTGGATCAAATGCTAAGTTCAAAGACTGCGTTTGATCTATATATTTCTGTCTAGCAGCAGCTTGCTCTACTAACTGCAATTGATTTATTTCTGCAAATGTTAAAAATATAGGTTTATCATCTGCTGGCATTATATCTTCTGGTAGATTAGCAATAGACCCTCTATCTTTCATAATCTGATCCCATACTTCATCTGTATTATGGCCTCTTTGTTCTAGATATGTTTCTAAAGCGGAATTTTTACGAATAAATGTACCTTTTGCTGAATTAAATGTAAACACATTAGCAGGTAATGGTTCGATACCGGCTGATACTCCTCCTGCTATCGTACTATTTGATACTGTTGGTGCTATAGCTAGTAAATGGGTATTTCTCATACCTGTACCTTTACACCATAGTGGTTCTCCGTACTCTTCTGCTAATTGCCTTGAAGCTGCTTCTGCTTGATTTTTTAATTGAGAAAATATCTGGTTAGTTAGTGAAGTAGCTGCAATAGAAGAGAAAGGAATCTTCTTACTTTGAAGTAGAGTATGCCATCCTAGTACCCCTAAACCGATTGCTCTTCCTTTTTTAGCGGATCTGTGGGGTCTTATTAATGAATCTCTTCCAGAAGTTTTTGCTAAGAACTCTTCTAATACTCCATCTAAAAAATATATTGCGGTTTCTACTAGGTCCGTGTTTTTCCATTCCTCCCATTTGGTTAAGTTAAGAGATGATAAACAACATATGAAACTATGCTCTTCATCTGTATGTAAGGTAATTTCTGAACAGATATTGGTCATACTAACGTCCAAATTATTCTTTTTATAGGCCGGTGGATTAGCATTGTTAACATTATCACCGAACATAATGTAAGGTTCACCTGTTTCTACCCTAGATTTAAGTATCTGTACCCAAAGATCCATAGCTTCCGTCTCTCTATGTTCTAATCTCTGCATAAATGCGTCATCTACGATAATACACTGGTGTAAATTAAGACATTGTCTATTAGGATCACCTTTCGGTCTTCTTATCTCTAGGAACTCTCTAATATCGGGATGATTAATATCTAAGTTTACTGATGCTGCTCCTCTTCTTACTGCTCCTTGATTAGTGGCAATGATAGTAGAATCGTATATCTTAGCCCATGGCACTACTCCTTCTGATTGTCCTGTTTCACCATTGCCTATTTTACCGCCTCTTCCTCTTACTTTAGATAATCCTATTCCAACTCCACCTCCTAAAGAAGTTAATCTCATAAGTTCAGCATTAGTTAATCCAATGCCTCTAATTGAGTCTGGTGTATCAATACCGAAACATGAAATTGGTAAACCTCTATCGGTTCCTGTGTTGGACAGTACTGGGGATGCTAGGTTTAACCATCCTTTCCACATATAACGGAAAAATTTATTTGCTAAATCAGGTCGATCTAATCGTTTTGCTATTGTATCAGCAACTCTTCTATATGCTAATTTAGGATTTTCTCCAGAAAGCAAATATCCGTTTGATATTGTTGCTAATGAAACTTCGTTCATCCATTCTGGATAATCTTTTCCTTTCTCCCAATTGGAAGTATCTACTAGTATGCTCATAACCTTTTATTTAAAATGCTGTAGACCAATCTAAATGGCCTTTACTGTAATTTGTTACTCTACTTGCAAAGAAATCAGTATGTTGTTTTCCAGCAATTACCGCATCAAACCATTTCATAGTTTTTAATGCTCCTTTATCTATTTCACTAGCAGGTATAATAGGTTTTAAACCTAAATCTACCATTTTAGTATTAATTCTGTGTTTAATGAAATTCTTTAACTCATCCTTAGTAAGGTTCTCTAAGTCTCCCATTTCAAATACTTTATCTATAAAGTCAAACTCTAATTTCATACTCATTTGAGCTGCATCTTCTATTTCACTAATTAACTTCTTAGTTTTAAATCTAGGTTCCTCTTCCATTAGAGTTCTAAATAGCCAACATCCTGCTTCTGAATGTAATGATTCGTCTCTTACTGACCATTCTACTATTTGTCCAACTCCTTTAAGTTTATTTCTCATTTTAAAAGAAAGTAATACTGCAAATGAACTAAATAAATTCACACCTTCTGTAAACGCAGAAAAAATTGCAAGTGACTTAGCTCTTTCATGCCAATTAGCTGTTCCATCGTCATTATCTCTAACGTCCATAAGTGCTTCTATCTTAGCCATAGTAGCTTCATCTTCTAGAAATTCTGAAAAGTCATCTAAACCTAATTGTTCATTTAATAAAGAGTAAGCTTCAGCATGAATAGTTTCAGAAGAACCTAAAGTAGTGCCCATCATTATTACTTCTGGTTTTCTAAACCATTTTGTAACTAAAGTAGACCAGTAATCATTAACGATTGTTTCTGTTTGAGCAAATCCTTTTAGTATTTGACCTACTACATTCTTTTCGGTATCTTTCATATTAGATTTCCAGTCACTAACATCCTGTGCCATTGGAACCTCTGTGTGTAACCAATGTGCTTGTTGCTGTTTTAACCAATAATCGTATGCTTTAGGGTATTCAAAGGGTTTGTATACTACTCTCTCTTTTAATAAACTCATATATCTTTATATATTTGGGTGGATGTTAGACAAAATAACCCGATAAGTTTGTATCTTTCGGGCCTTATATAAATATAATATATATTGCACTTTCTTCCAACTATTTTTATATTTTTTTCAATAAACCTAGTACGGTATCTTTAGAAAACGTCTCCCCATGACTTTGTAGTTCTTCATCGGTAGCTTTCTCTAAAAATTCAATATGTCCATTGTTAGTATCCATTTTAATATTATATGTCATACCATCTTGACCGTATCTATTTTTCATAACGTGTATTCTCCCAGTACCGAGTACCTTATCCTCTTTCATTCTAGAAAGAGAGAAGCACATATCTGCAACCATCATTTTATCGTAACTACCAGCTGCTTTATCTCCTTCTATAACAGAATCTCTTGCACCCATACGGTTAACCTGCGACGGTGTAAGTATTGGCACTTTCAATTCTTTAGCTAACCCTTTGGTTGCTATAAACACATCATCTATCTCATCTTTACGTTCTGAGAATTTACCTTTAGATGGTGCTTTTAAGTAATCAACATAGTCTATAATTATAAGGTCTGGTTTATGGTCCATATCCGTACATTTCTGTACGTGTGCTTTAATAGTATTAACTGTAGCCTGTTTAGGAGCATACTCTTTTACAATTAACTTACCCTCTAATTCTTCAACATATTTTTGAACTTCTCCTCTATGTTTGTTTACTTCATCTATACTATGACCAGTAAAGTAGCAGTCAAATCTTTTACCTACGTAGTCTTCTCCTAATTCAAGAGTATAAAAATTAACTTTATATCCTAAACTTACTGCATGTGCTGCTATTGCTACCATAGTCCATGACTTTCCTCCGCCGGGACTACCGAAAATTATACCTAAATCTCCAGGACCAAATCCACCTTGAATACCTTCGTTTAATGCAGGCCAAGGACTTGGTATAGTAGGCCTATAATCAACTCTATAACGAGTTTCTACATCTTTATTATACTCATGACCAATATTTTTATCCATACCCGCCTTCATAGCAGTCTCAATAGTATTACGTATACCGTCAAAGTCATGTTGCTTAAGTAGGTCAGCTGAATTTAATATAGCGTTTTTCATTTCCTGGTTCTTACAAAAAGTTGTAAACTCTTCTTGAACGAATGCTACATCATCAGAAGATGCTTCATACGAATTACGTAACTCTTCTTTTAACGCTACCTGTAGTACTTCGTTTTCGACTTTTTGAAGCTCTACCTTAAGAACATCCATAGTAATGTTAGTATGGTACTTATCAAAGTAAACACATATCTGTTTTACAATCCATTTATGTGAATCTGCATCAAAATAGTGATCATGTAATACGTCCCTAACGTTAAGTAAGAATGTTTTGTCTGTAAGTAGTGATCCTAAGACCTTTAATTGGAACCCTTTCCCGTACTGTTGTAAACTCTTTAGTGTCATTTAAAACCTTTAGATTAATATAACTATTTTTTATCTAACAACCAACTAGATGATTGTATTTTATCTCCTAATCCATCAATTAACTCTATTCCATACTGATTACATATATTTGCTTCTGGTATAGTGTCATTATTTTGATCTCCTCCGTTTGCAAAAGCTAATTTATAAGTCTCATGAAATTTATTAAACATACATTTAATAGTTTCTATTTGAGTACTATCCTTATCTATTGAAATCCACGCCATATCGACAACACTCAGTGACCTAATTATTCGAACTCTTTCTTGTTCATCTTGAAAGAACTTAGAACCTTTCATTTCTCTCTGTTTATCGTTATTAACGATTACTATAAGAGCGTCTCCTACCTCTTTAGCTTTTTCAAATAAATCTAAATGGCCTTTATGTAATGGGTTGAAGTACCCGCTAACTATTATTGCTTTTTTCATAACTTTCTGATATTAACTTTTTAAACTTAGTTGTACTCCATCCATGATCTCTGCCAAGGTAGTAAATAGGTACTTTTAAATCATCTCCAGTGAAAGGTTTATCTTTATAATCATCACCTAAAAACCTAACGTTAAACTCTCCTACTTTTAGTAAATCATATAATTGTTCTTCATATGTGTATCTGATAACATCATCAACATATCTCAAAGACATGAGCATATCTTTTCTCTCGTCTGGTGAAAGTATAGGTTTAAGTTTATGGGGTCTTTCAATACTTGGATCTGTATGTAAAAGTACTATAAGGCAATCACAGTTTTCAGCACATTCCTTAAACATAGCAATATACCCTGGGTGCATTACGTCAAAATTACCTGCTATTATCCCTTTTTTCATTTTACTGTTGTTAGTCCTCGAAAGTTTTCTAACCAACCTTCTGTATTTTTAGTAACTCCTTCAATTTTATCTTGATCTAAATGATGTAGAAACGCACCTGTCTGTAAATCCGGTACTGGTGTCTTTAATATTTCTTCTACATACTCTATTTCTTTATCGTCTAATGCAGTATTATGTAGATCCATTAACTTAAAATTAGTTTCTACTCTATCCCAGTTATGAATAATTTTAGGAAAGATTTTCTTTTCTTCTAGTTTTTCTTCTGCTACTTTATAAACATAATCTAGATCAGTCTTTTCAGTAAGTAGTTTAGGAAATTGTGATACGATAGTTTTAATACCTAATCCTTTTACCCCTTGTAAGTTATCTGAGTTATCTCCTAATAGTGCTTTTACTATATTATAATTTGTAGGCAATACCTTAAGTTCTTCAAATATATTATCTTCTGTAAAAGTTTTCTTCTTAACAGGAGCATAAACTTCAATATTACTATCAACTAACTGCAAAAAGTCCTTATCTGAAGATACTATAGTTACTTTTTTACCTGCTGATGAAGCTCTTAAAGCTAGGTAAGCCATTATATCATCAGCTTCTAGTTTTTCTAATACCATTTGATGTAAAGGTAAACATTCTAGATAATCTTGAGTTCTAAATAATTGACCTATTAAAGCTTCTGTTTCTTCTTCTTTAGTATCGTATAATCCCCAATGAGTAATACGTGAGGTTGCTCTTTGAGCTTTGTAATTAGGGTCAATATTCTTTCTATTTCCGGAACCTCCTTTACCGTCCCATACTACTACAACTCTAGTAGGATCAAAAATTCTAGTAACATACCCTAAAGAACGAAGAAACCCTATCAGGCCACCAACATGGGCACCTGACGGGTTCATCGCTTTGAGCAGCGAGAACGACCTGATTAAGGTGTTCATCGCATCAATGACCAAGATGTGGTCATTCAACGCTCGGGGTGGGGTCTGCTTTAAATTCTTTAATATCTTATCGTAAGCCACTAATCAAGTAAATTTGGTGCTATTACATCTTCTTCTAGGTCTCCTTCTTCAATTAAATCAAAGTCTACAGTACCTACTAATTTTAACCAGTGTTCTTTATGGTCATCTCTATATTTATCAATAGCTTTTTTATCGTCTTCGATAAATCCATGTGAAGTCATTACTACTCTACCTCTAGACTGTACTCCACCTATATGGTTCTTTTCAATTTGTACGTTTGTCCTCTTTGCAAACTCTACCTGTAAACCGTCTTTAATAGCTTTAATCTTAGATGTACCAGGATTAGTAATATTACCGAAAGTAACTACTAATGTTGCATCATACCACATAGACATTCCACCTTTATTCTGCAATTTAGGTTGACCCATTGGGTGCTCAGGTTTCATAGTCCATACTTTATTGATAGCTACTAACGTATTAGTATAAGGAGAGTTTTCTTTTCTAGATAATAAGATCTTTTGATTAAGGTTATTACCGAACTGTGTAGACATCGCTCCTGCATTCCATTCGTTATTGTTCTTATTAGAACGTACTGATAATTCACAAGGTACTGAACCTATACTATCCCAGAAGAAGCACATATCGTAAGGTAAGTTACCTTTAGCTTGTTCATCCATAAGATCGGCCATATATACCGCTACATCTTCTATTGTATTTAATTGACCTCTATCAGCATAAAGAAAATGACCTTCATAGTCAACTACTGTACCGTTTTTATCTTTAACTTCTTCAAACTGTAATCCCATTTCTTTAGCATGGTCCCAAGACCATTTCATCTCGGTAACAATAAAGACAGGAAGTACTCCTAATTTTTGAGCATTTACTGCTGCTTCAATTAATGCAGTAGTCTTACCTGTATCACTATGACCTCTTAGTAGAGTAATATGTCCAGTTGGTATACCGGGTAATGAAGTAATATCTTGAAAGGCCTGAGATAAAGGTATCCATCCTTGTTCTTTAAATTTTACTGATGCGTTTGAATATCCTTTTTTCGATTTAAAGTTGGATAGATTAAAGGACTTACGGACTGCAGCGGTCGCTCTTGCTTTAGTTTCTTCTTTTTTAGCCATTATATTAGTGATTTGTTTGACATTAACATTTTAAATTTTTGCGGACCACCTAAATGTTCGTAAACATCTGGAGTATTAACGCTTCTTATACTAAGATACGAATAATTTCCTTCATATAAAAGCATTCCCAGTAAATATTGTCCAAGAAGTATAGAAAAAGACAAAAAAGTATCATCAAATTTATTTATAATATCTTTTCTATAGTATTCGTACTGTTGAATATATTCTGTAAGCAGCTTTTTATTGTTTATTTTTAGGAATCCTATGTTCGGTACAAAGGGTAATTTTTCTACTGATTTTATTTTATCATATAGTAGGGTACCTTCTACATTTCTTATGTCTTCTTCGTACCAGTACTTCCTAGGTGAATCTTTATAGTCAAATATTAAATCTGTATTTGAATCAACCATAGGTTTTTTAAACATAAGTATATCAGGGTCTACTAACATCTCATTAAATTTTAAATCTTTAAGTAGACTTATTTTAAAGTCATCTAAAAATTTAAAATCACTAGAATCAATCATAGTAATATCATTAGATAGATTTTTAAGGTCCTTATAGGTACTATCATCTGTAACTAATCTATAGTTACTATGTTCACTAACTAATTTAATTGATTGTTTGAGAAGGGTAAGACTAATTGCATACTGCTCTTCGTTAACCGCTAAGTTTTTTGAAAAGCAGTATACATATGTAATCTTACTCATTGAATAAGTCGTCGAACTTACTTACTGTATCTTTATTACCAGCAGTTGCTGTTTCTAAAGTAAAGTCTGTCTTCGCCGGTGTAGCAGGTGCAGTTTTAGTTTCAGCTCCTGCTGCTGGTGCAGCTTCTTCTGCTGATCCAGGGTTAAGATAATTCTGTAATTGCTTCTTAATAAAGTCATAATCGTATTGATTATGTACTTCTACTGGGTTAGGTTGAGTTTTTAACCAAGTATCTACTGAATCGTTACTTTCTGATAAAGCAGTCTGCTTAGGTTTAATTCTTACAGTAGTTTCAGGATAAGGATTACCTTCTCTCTGCTCTACTACTAAATCCCATCCGTTTATTACGTCAGTAAAATCACCTACGTCTTCATCTTCTGCTAAAGCAAGTAATGCTTTATAAATAGTAATACCAAATCCCCATAATCTAACTCCTTTTTCTTCTTCTCCTCTTACTACAACAGGAGCAAAGATTCTAGTCTTAGGTGATATCTTACCAGCTAATGACCAATTATCTTTATCAGAAGTTTTCTTAAGTTCTTTTACAAACTCTTCTATCGGGTCTTGTTTACCGAAGTTAGAAAGAGCCACCATAGGATATTTTCCAATACCGTAATGAAACTTTAACTCCTTAAAAGGAAAAGTAGGGTCATACATAGAAGGTACAATCCTAAGAGTTTGTTTTCCTAGTTGTGGTTTCCAAAAAATTGTTGAATAGTCAGTCTTTTCTCTCTGCTGACCGTTGTTGTTTAAGGCATCTAGCTTAGCCTTTATCGCATTTAAATCCATATAACTTATTTTAAATATAACGTTTATTAACTAATATAAGAACTTATTTTCAGTTCTCCAACTCTATAATCTTAAAAAGTTTAGTATTTACCCTTTTAAGTTCTGGTCCTTTAGTTAGTAGAACACAGTTTCTATAATCAGACCAGTTAACACGGTAACTAGTATCTAATTCTCCTCCGTTTAATTCTTTAATTAGAGTATTTAAAGCATTAATAGTGTAAAGAGTGTTTGAATCTTTCTTTCTATGAACTAATATAGTGTTATCAATGAATGTTCCTATATTACCAAAATCCACATTATACGTACAAATGTACTCATCTTGAGACTTTGCGTATAATACGAAAATTTTATTGTAAATTATCTTGTACCTCTCTTGAATCTCTTGAAGAACTGATTCTAAAGTTTCTTCAGTAGCAAAAGTACAGAAAAGTTTGTTGCTCATGTCGTCGTATAAATCTAACGGATCAATATCATAATCGAATTCCGTAATAACTGCTTTTTCTATCATTTATAAATATCTTTTTGTTCTATAAACTGAGACTTTTAGAGTATTTAAATTTAATAGGGTACTTACCCCCTGATTCTAATATCTCCTGTAGTTCTTCTAGTGTTTTTTTGCCATCTTCCTTGTTGAAGTCAAATAGTAATGCATCGTATGTATACAGAACAAGTTTTGTCTTTTTATTGTCTAAGTACCTTAGTACATCTTTTAATATAAGAATATTTCTTGAAGTCTCTAACGATTGCATGATATAATTCATTAATTTCTGAGGGTTCATACCTTTTAGTTTACTTGTAAAAGGTTTACCACTAATTGGCGCCAAGACTTCTCCGTCATTCTGGTATCGTTTCCATAAGTCTTTGATATAATCATCAATTTGTGTAAAGATTGGTAAGAAAGCATATTTTTCTGGTATCTTGCCATAAATTGCGTGAAAGTTAATTTGTTTTGCTTTGTCATATTCTTCTTCTGTAATTTCCTCTTTGTTAAAGTATTGCTTTGCTAATTGAGTATGAGCTGATTCGCTTGATAATGGGTAGCCAATTTGCTCACAAAGTAACCGAAGGTGATAACCATCGAAATCCAGCTCAACAAAATAATCACCGGTTGGATGGAAGCATTTCCTGTGTTGTTCGCTCTTAGGAATAGCAGCGAAATTAACGCTATTAAAAGCATTAGTAGGTCTAGATGTGACATTGTATAAATTGTATGAAGTTAAAACTTTATTGTCTTGAATATTATATAAAGGGTTACGAGGTTTAAACATTTCTTTAAACTCTTCATAAAAAATACCTAATCCAGCATGTTCTAATAAAAAGAATACATTAGTAGCAATCTTATTATAAAAATCAAACCCATTTGGTATCTTATAATCGATTACTTTTTTAACTGAATCATAAGCTTTCTCACTGCTTTCATATAGTTTAGATAAAGGTATTAACCTATTTACTTCTTTAAACTTATTAAATTTATTATAAAAGTAATTTAAAGTATTGTTTTCTCTAGAATATTCTAATCTATCATATTCAGTCATTGAATATAACAACGATAGATCTATTGCTTCCTGTAAATTAAAGTGATATAAAAGGTTTTTCTTATCTACGGTATACAACTTACTAGCAGAAGAAAGAATACTATAGACACGTTCTTTTGATACATTGATACCTTCTTCATGGTCTATAGGTACTATAAAGCCATGCTTTGAATGTATCGGTCTAATATATACTGCTGCTGTTGAGGTAAGTTTAGGGTGGTATAAGTCATTAGTAGAAATAACATCTACATATAACCCTAATTTCGATAACCGTTGTAAGTTCTCTAACTTACTTTCTTGTTCAACTATATAAAACACTAATACAACCTTTTATATAATATACGATAAATATATTACTTTACAAACTGTCCGTAATTATTTATTGAATTTGAAAGGCCTTCGATAGTTTTTTCAGCATCTAATATTAATTCTTTATTTTTAGATGCACTTCCGAAATAGACGTATGGTCCTTCGTTAATATTTTCTGCAGGTGATATTAGATTCCACTTTACTTTAATACTTTGTATATATTGAAACTTTTTTAACTCTAAATACTTTTTCTTTTTAGCTTCTATTATACTCTTAGTTCTTTTATCCTGTAAGAAATACCTAGTAATATAACCATCTTTATAGTTCAACTCAGTTGGTATAATTAAATCATTAGTAAATCTTTTAGCTGGATTGAAAGCATCTGTGTGTACTTCTTTTACTAACTCTTGAGAAGTTCTTGTAGGCGTCTTACCTGTGTAGTACTTATCGTTATATGTTTCGAAGTACCAACCAGTATATGCTTTACCAGAAGGAAGATATAAACTATCTCCTCTAGAGTAAATTGGTTTGCTATATTTTGATTTTGGTAAGTACATTATGCAAATACTCCTGTATGTGGGACAGGAATCCCTTTATATCTTAATTCTAAATGTAAATGATTTATCATTTTACCAGATTTTGCATCATCGTATCCTGGTCCAAATATTGCATCTCCAGCTAAGTTACCCATACTCCCGACCTGTTGACCCTGTCTAACTACGTCATCTATGTTTAGACCTCTTGATGGATTAACATAACCTAAAGTTACTCCATAATCTTTAAATCGTCCTGTACCTTGTAATATAATTTTAGACAAACCTTTAGAAAAGTTTTTACCTAATGATTCTACCTTACCATCAAATGGTGATACAATAGATACTCCTGGTCTGATACTATAATCGACTCCTTTATGTATATTTAATTTTCTTTTTGCTCCGAAATAACCTTTTCCAGCATCATCGTTTCTTACACTTCTACCTACATTGGCAGGGAACATTAACTGCACTAATCCATCTTGAGGTATTTCGTCAATAATAGATTCTAAATCAACATCTATTAATACTTCATCTTCAACTGAAAGTAAATCGTCTTCTAAATCTAGTTCTTGTTTAGATTTAAATTGCCCTGATATAATCATTTGAGCTGTTAGTTCTGTGTTCCATTTATTATCTTCAATAGAGTTAGTAACTCCATTAATTAAGAAGCTAGTTGTACCTCTATATCTTTCAGGAAGTATAGTAGGTGATATATTAAAAGCTTCTCCGATTTTAAATCCTGCTGTACCTTTTAATTTAAGTGACAATTCTAATGGTATTAAACCCGGTATATTAGTTTTAGCTCTAGAAGTATATGTCTGTAGAAATCTTTTCATAGTAAATATGTGATCACTTGTAACAGCTTTATAATCTTCTGCGTTATAGTATATCTTATTTTCATCTACTTGAAGTCTCTCTAAAAGTTTTACAATTCTACTTATTTGAGGTTTATTTTCGTTTTTCTTTTTTACAGCTCTAATATTTTTAGTAGCCTGTGTTCTATCTACTAGTCCTTGATTCCATTTTTGCATTTGCAGTAATTCCTCTCCTACATCAGAACCAGCACTTTGTGCAGATACTGCTACCATTGCTGCTATACTCGAAGGTATTTTACTGTTTAAAGATACATCTTCTACTACTGTATTTAAACCAATAGTATCAATTACTGCATCAGCCAGTTCACTAAAAGCAGGTGTAATTGCTCTATCTACTACATGAAATTGAAATTTTTCATCTTCATAATGTAAATCAAAATCATTTATCTTACCTGCATCGGTTGTTAACTTAGAAAGTATTTCTTTTATAAAATCATATACTGTTTTAGATTCTTCTTCGTTAGTATCTAATTTTTGATTTAATACGTCTAATAAGAAGTCTACATTTAAGCATATATTTAATATATCATCTGTATCTCCTGATAACTGATCTCCTACTTCTGCAAACTTTATTCTAAATTTACCTTGTTCTGCTTTACCTTTTGGTAAAAATCCTATGTATGGATCAACTAAAAAATGTTGCGGAAAAGTAGTAAAGCTATTAATATTAGGATCATTATTAATATAAAAAGAAATTAAAGCTTCATCTTCAGTCTTCAACATATAGTTTTCGTTAAGGAAAGCTAATAAATTAGAAAGAGGAATATACTTAAAATATTGATCTGGTGTTACATCATCAGTATTCTTATTTATCTCTACTGAAAATACTTTTAATTCTCTATTATTATCTTCTAATAATTGTTTTGTAGGTTCTAATAAAGTTTTATATTCTGGATTGCGAAGAAGATCTTCTACAAAGTCAGGGGAATCACATAAACTCTTAACTGCATGTAAGTAACTATGTAAAGGGGTTGAATTTTCAACGTTAGTAGTTATACTATCTTCTTTTTTATCTTGACCAAAAATAGCTAACTGTAAAGATTCTACTATTTCACCAGCTGATATAACAAATGCTTTACAGTCATATTCTCCATTTTGTGAGTAAGCCCAAGTAAAGTTTTTAACATACCCATACATACCCTCATAATTATAATTTGTAGTTTTACGTAATTCTTTAATTTTTTTAGTCACATCAGTACCTTTATACATATTAAAGTACTCATCTCCTATAGTTTGTATTTGAGTCTGTATTTCTCCTTGTTGATCTAAGTAGATTGAATGTCCCCATTCTAATAACATAGTATATCCTGGTCTTAAAAATAAAGCTTCAAGGTCAGTTAGTTGTTGTATAGAGTTAGCTTTAAACTCTACAGTAGCTATACGTAAAGTTCCAAAGGTACCTTCATGTTGTACTTGAAATCCATCTATACCTGGCATTGGTACATACCCGAATACTTCATCTAACTCATATGCTGATCTTGCATCATCGGTATCTGGTACTAACCCTGTTCTTATAGCCTGGTCTTTTAATGTACCTCCCATAAGAACGTATTTTTTTGCTAATGAAGAATCTCCTTCTGCATCTACAGAAGAGGTCATTTTAACCCAACCGGTGTTGGCATTAAAGTACAGCAACTGGTCATCACTAAAATTGTGAGTCTGGCCGAATACTTCTTGACGTTTATTGATTAAATTTAAAACGTCTTTAGATATCGGTCCACCAATTATACCTTTGTCAGTGTACTTTAAAGACATTATCTAGCCGTATTTATTTCGTTAAAGAGTCTTAATGCTAAATTTTGATCAGCCGGAATACGAATTTGTTGACCGACTGGTGGAATTAGAGAACCCTTTTGATTATTATTTGCTGATGCTATTATCCACCATAATGATGAATCTCTATAAAATTGTGAAGCTAATATATCGTATCTATCTCCTGCTGTTGCTATAACGTAGATATCTTGCTCGGTTTCAGGTATTCTAGGATAGATAGCATTTGCTATATACCTTTTACCTGTCTCGGTTTTATTATTATCTATTTTTAAATATCTTTTCATTAGAATCCTCCAAGTGCTTTACCTAAATCTAATTTAGGTGTTTTAATCTTACTAAGCCCTTTAAGCTCTTTGAACTCAGTTGTTTCATTAGTACTGATTGCATTTACAGTTTTTACTGGTTCTTCTCCTCTTACGTTAAAGTATTGTTTCATAAATGGATTAGTAATATAATGATTTAAACCTGTTTGAGGAGCAAATCTGTGTATTACTGTAAAGGAAAGACTACAATCCATTACCATAGGTAATTCTTGCATACCTGCATCTTTTCCTCCTTCTGGTGCATCAACGGCTATTTCCCATGGGTATGCTTGATCCCAAGCATAGTTTACGTTAGAAATAAAACCAGGCATTTCGTAAATATAATCACCTACTGTTGCTTTTACTAAGGTACCTCTCATTACTCCTTCATTATTATATGTTGGAGCTGTAGATGATGCAAGTAAGACCATCTTTTTATATAGAGGTTTCATTTCATATCTTGTCTGAGCTGCTATTCTAAATCCTATATTAACATTTCTTTCAAATCCACTATATGTATAAAAGTTTTCTGCTCTTCCATTGTAACTAAATTCATTCCAATTACCGTTGTAATTATCATCAAAAGAAGTTAAAAAAGCTCTAAAATGTAAATAGGTATTATCTTCTGGGGTTATTATATTAAATCTAAATTTAATAATATCTCTGGTCTTATCTAAAGATTCTATTTGACCACTATATGGATCTAGCATATTTATGCCATCACTAACAGTTGAATCAAAAGGTGCTCCATATTCTTTTCTATCCTCACTATCTCTTTTTGATATATCACCAAGACTAATTCTAGTATCTTTAAATACGGATTTTGCAGTATTTAAAAATTTACCTGGTAAGGAGCTAGCTAATATATCAGAAGCTTGTTTAGTTATATTTTCAAAGTGGCTTTTTACATTACCTACAATATTTCCTTCTAGATCTCCACCTTCTTGTGCTTTTAAACCTGTTAAAGTCTCTGTTCCTTCTAATCTTTTATCAGAATTAATTTTTTGACCTCCAACTGTTTCGTTACCCGCTCCAGCGTCTAATGCAGTATTTTCAGTATATACTTTACTACCCTGTCTTACTAAGGTATGAGGTGCTGTTGACATACCAGATAAGTATGTCTGTTTAGAAACCCCATTGAATCCTTTTACAAAGTGAGTACCTGTACCATTAACTGGTACTTGAGCTAATGTAGAAGCAACAGTCTTAACTGTTTGTCCTACTCCTCCTATAAGATTAGTACCTAACTGTACTATCTTTCTTTTGAAAAGATTCCCTAACGTCTCCGTAGCACTAGGTCTTGCACTAGTATTAGTTCTAATACGGTCTGCTGTAGATCTTTTATCTTTAGATGCGTATAAAGCTGTTTCGTTAGCTATAAACTTTAACCCTGGTGGTTGAGTTAAGAGGGTTGTGATTCTAACTAAATCGTCTATTCTTTTTGATGCTTCATTAGAAGTAGGTACCTTGCTTCTTAAGTTCATAGGTATATCCTTCTGTATTATAGGTTCATTACCTATATTAACAGCATCAGAATACTTAAACCTGTTGTTCACAGGTATTCCGTCCTTTATATACGATTTAAAAATCGGCATTTACTAGTTAAATGTTGCTCCAGTCTCAGGATGTGTGTAAACATCAGGCTTTTGACCATCTAAATCTTGAACTGAATGATCAGCTGTTTGTGATTTGATATCAGCCTTATAATGTTTTTGAGAAGTCTTTAATGCTCCCTCTCTAGTAGCTGGTGTGCCGCCTTTTAATCCCAATATGGACTGTACTAATTGATTGTTTAAAATTCCCATAATTGTTTTCTTTATTAATAAATAGTTTAACTTAATTTATGTTGACCTAAAACCATTGCTCGACCTGCTTTATTTCCGTCGATATATACATCTCCACCGGATTTAACGGCAGAAATTAATTTTTCTAGTAACATATTAGTTTTCTCACTAACTTTACTATCTGTGTTTAATGTAGTATTTAATACTGGTTTGAATGAATCAATATCTATTTCGTAATCTTTTTTAGCTGGCATGTCTAAACTAGTGCCTCCCATTATTAAATCATCTTTATTATACTTTATAGGTCTTTGACCTGGTCTAAGTATAAAATCATTGGTAATAACAGAATTCTTTTCTAGTTCGTCAGCACTACTTGCTTTAACTAATTTTTGAAGCCTGTCTAATTCTGCTCTAGCCTCTCTTATAGTTGAGTTTTTCAAAATACCTAATGTACCTTGACCTTTAGTTTGGCTTGCCATCCAGAATGCCCCTTGTGTAGCTTCTGAAGTTGCTACTAAATCTTTATAATCTTCCTGAGATATTCCTTGTTCATCAAGAACTGATTGCATAACTTTGTTTTGTAAGCTTTTTTCTGCTTTAGCAGCAATCTCTTCTTTTGTTAAATCAGTTTTAAGTAAATCCATAAATGGACCACCAGTATTAAGCATTTGAGCAAAACTATTAGTAAGCTCTATTATTACATCTGTTAACTTCTGTAACGTACCTCCACTTACTAAAGTACCGAATTGATCCTGTATTTTAAGTAATGCTGCATTAAATGCATCTTGAGTGGTGATAGTTTTTTCAATTTGAGATCTTGTCTGTCCCTGTAGAAATGCATTAGCTGTTTGATTGTACCTTTCTTGATCACCGGTTTTCTGTATTGACTCTAAATATGCCTTTTGATCTTTATTTAAATTTTGAGTTATTCTTCTAGCTTTAATTATCTGATCGGCATTTAATCCAGATGCTTTTGACATTGCTTCTAATATAATAGGGCTTCTCATTTGCTCATCAGTAAGCTGTGACATTTCTTTCATAACTTCTTGAGTGGCTCCTGCTATATCTCCTGTAGCTGCTAATGCTCTTGCTCTTTCAAAGTTAAGCTGTTTACTAGTAAGTAACTCTAATTCTAATTCTCCTGCTATAGAAGATTCAAAATTTAATAAACTTTCAGATACACTTTGTGCTGCTGTTAAATTTAATCCTAACTTTCTGGTTTGGAATGCTGCTTTAGCTAACTCTTGAGCTGATCCACCATAATACCCTCTTATTTCATCACTAACAGTTGCTATATCTCTAAGTACATCTTGGTTGTTTACAAAAAATCCTTCTTGTAATGCAGCAGCATTAGATGTAGCTAAAGTAGTAGATAGTATATCGTTTAAAGTTTCATCTTGGGATCTAAACTGTAACAATAAATCAGCAGCATTATCACCGCTCATACCTAAATTTTTTGTAAGAAAAACAAAATCTTCGCCTAATTCATTAACTCCTATTGAGGAAACTCCTAGAGCTTGAGAAAGAGCTGCTTGGGCTGTTATTAACTCTTTAGAATTAACTAATATATTTTCTGAAGCGGCAGCTGTTCCTATAAATTCTTTTCTTAATCTTTCAGCAGACTCACTAGAAATACCAAGGTTCTTTTGTATAGCTACCATATTTTCGTTGGCTGCGAAGAAAAGTTGTGATATACCTTGTAGTACCTTAGCTAATATAAGTGCTGGCCCTAAAGATTTCATAAGTGATTTACCTAAGCTTCCTAAACCGGCTGATAAGCTTTGGCCTACTTGCCCTAAGTTACCTACACCCTTGCTTTTAGCTGCTTTAACTGCTCCTCTAGCAGCATTTTCAGCATCTTGGAATGGTTTTGAAAATACTCTTAAACCTGGTATACCTTCGGTTAGGTCTTTCATAAAAGTAAATCCAGATACTTTTTTATCTATAGCTCTTTCTAAATCTAATCTTTCTTGTGTTTTCTTTACTATTGCATCTATAGCTCCTTCTTGATCATAATATGCTTGAAGCATAGCTTTTTGCTCATCTGAAAGATTCTGATGGAATTTTAAAGATTCACTGACTAGGTTGTTTATTTCATCTTGACTAGCGCCAATTCGTAATCTTCTACTTATTTCTTCATCAAGCCCGTTTAGAGAAGTACCGTAGTCTTTAGTGTTGTTGATAAGAAGTCTAGCACTTGTTGATATTCTTTCTTTCTCTATCTTAGCTCTCTTATGTAGATTATTTAATTGCTTGGTATTTAAGTCACTTATACCTGCTTCCTCAAATTTTAACTCTTCAACTATAGAAGTTAATCCTCGAAATCCTTTACGTATATTAGCTGTTTCGCTAGTCTGGTTTTTAAATTCAGAAGTTACTGCTTTTAGTCTACTATATAGATTAGATGCTGAGCCATCCATTTCATCTAATGCTTTTCTAGCATCTCTTATATCAGACGGTAAACTTTTAAGCTGTTTTACAGATTCAGGATCAGTTAATTTGATAGGATCTCTACCTAACTGCATTCTTATATCATTAAGCTGCTTTAGAAGCTTCTTTGCATCATTAAGTTGTTGCTCAAATTGTGGATCTCTGGCCATTAAATATCTTTACTATAAATAGGAAAGACCTCTATTATTTAGAAGCCTTTGTCCTGATTGTTGGTTTTATGTCTGGTTTATGTATTTTAGCCTTTTGAACTCCTTGGGCTTTTTTCATAGCATCTTCTTCGGCTTTATTTTTCTTATCGTAGAAATCTCTTATTTTACCAAAAGTAAACCTTCTTAACCAAATAGGCATGTTATATACATCATCCCATGTATAACCACCTTTACCGTGGAATATTATTTCGTGTATTTGACTAAATACTGATTGTCTATAATCAGAGCTCAGGCCAAAAAAAGTTAACCCCTATGGGCAAATCAACTCCTCCTTCCTTAGCACCGTTTGGATAAAATACCAAATCAACATCGGGTTGAATCTCTGTTACTTTATCTCTTAATGCTCTAGCATCTGTAGCTAGAAGATAATTGCTAACAAAGTCGTTGATCTCACCAGGATTATCTGATCCATCAACTGAAGTAATTAAATGTCTCATTCTAGTTGTTATTTCACTTCTAGAATCTTTATCTATTTTTTTAGCTCCTTCTTGATCTTTCTCAATACTTTTCTCATCTGCATGTGTGAGAAGCTTATATGTAACTTTTAAACCTGATTTAGGTAAAGTAAAATCGAATTTATTATTAGATCCTTTTAAACTCTCTAAATCAACTTGTTTTTCGTCTATGTTGGATAAATCAACAATATGTTCTTTGCCTCCGTAAGTAATTTTATATTCAGCTCCGTAAGAAAGTATTCTAGCAGCTACCATTATAGCATTTTTATCTCCTATTAATATATCATCGAAGTTAACTCCTTCTGTGACTATAAGAGATTGTAGTAATTTATCTATTACTGTACCTTGTGCTATGTAGTTTGTGTTAGTAAGAATGTCTTCTTCCTTGGCTGTCATATACTTCATCTCTACTTCTCCTTTAAATAATGGAGAATCTTCAGAGTAAAGTACTCCTTTAGAGGGTAAAATGACTGTTTCTGTAGGTAATTTGAATTTTGTACTCATAAATAACGTTTAAGTATAACTTGTCTTATTATAAATATAAGAAGAAAAAATTTATTAGGCAACAAAAAACCCGACTAAATGCCGGGTTCTTAATAAAGTATGTAATATAGCGGTTAGTAATTTAATATACAGTAGTCCATTGCTACCGTTAACGATAGGTCAACTACTTCACTGTTAGCCCAGTCATAATCACCGAAATCAGCTGTTGTAACGAATCCTCCTTTGATTACCCATTCACCAACTATATCTCCTACTGGTCCTAATATATTAAGAGTTAAATCTTTTTTGTAGAAATCTGAATATCCAGCTCTACCTGTTACTGATTCATATGATAATCTAGCCCACTCCATTACAGATTGTGCTCCTGATGGTGTGATTGGATCATATAAAGTCATTGTTATATCAGCCCACTCTCTCTTACCTCTAATCTTACGGTAAGTATTGATGTGATCTAATTTAATCACTTCGTCTGTGAATTCTGGAGCCGATACGTTCTTTACTAAGAAGGATGGTATTCCATCTACATAAAGGACAAATCTATTTTGTACCTTCGGCTCGAAGGCTCTAAACATTATTTCGTTTGGGTCTAATACTGCCATGCTATTTTACTTTATTATAAATATCTAAATTTTAAATTATGCTCCAAATGTTGCTCCTGTTGGCTCAACTACGAAGTCTAGTACTATAAATTCTGCTGTCTTAGCTGGCTGAATAAAGATTTGACCTACTAATTGGTTTCTATCTATTACGTCAGCAGTGTTATTAGTATCATCCATTACTACTCTATAAGCATATAGACCTTGTCTTTGTGTAACTCCGTCTAAATATGGATTAACTGATGCTAAGAATTTGTTTCTTGTAGTTATAGAATTCTGTTCGAATACTAAACCTTGTGCTTGATCTCCGATAAACTTCTTAAGATCAATTAATAATCTACGTACATTTACTCTATCTAAAGCACTTGCTTTAGTTTGTAATGTTTTTTGTCCAAAGATTGCAATACCTGTTCCTGGGAATGTAGCAATTGGATTAACTTTAGCATCATATAAAGTATCTCTATCGTTTCTAGATAATTTTCTTTCTGCTTGAATTACTCCTGGAATTCCACCTCTTACAAGTCCTGCTGGTGCAAACCATGGTGCTGCTGCTCCATCTGTGAATGCATATACTCCTGGAATGTAAAGTGATGCTGGTACCCATACGTTTTTACCTGTCGCTGACGCTGTTTGTAACCAAGGCCAGTATGCTGCTGCATAAGAACTATTTAATAGGTCTGCTTTAGTTGTAACGTTTGCTACTGAAGCTCCGTATCCGTAAAGATCTACTACTGCAATATTATCTCCTCTAGTTTCTGCTAAAGAAATTAATTTATCAACAGTAGCACTATGATTATTTTTATTTAATCCTGGTGCTGAAACTACATTGAATCTATATTCGTCAGAATTTTCTAATACTGTTATCATGTCATCATAAGATCCACCAGTAACTCCTTGGTTATTAGCATTAATTGCTTCAAACCATTTATTTTCGTTTGCTGCTAGTGTATCTCCTGTTGCATTATAGAATGATCCTGATTGTGCTGTAGGTAAGTAATTGTTAAAGGCTATACTTAATGAACCTCCAGAGTTAATAGTACTACCATCATTAGCTAAATAATCTGGTGTAGCGTTTGGTACTGATGCTATTCTAATATAGTTTGAACTGTTAGAATATGAACCAGATGCTTTGATGTATGTTACACCTGCGCTATCCGTTGCTTTAGATAATTGGTTATCTCCAACTAACTTCTGAATAAAATTGTCTGCGTTTGGATCTAAAGAAAGATTATTAAATGTTTCTAAGATTACTTTACTCTTATGGCTATCATCTCCTCTTCTTACCGATAATGTAAATGTTCCTTTGGCAGAGCTTACATTTGAGATTTCCCATCTTAAGTTATTAGCTGATCCTGAAAGTAAAGATCCATCGCTGTTCTCTCCTCCAGTATCTGCTGATCCTGTTGCGTTATTGTATAATGCTCCTCTACCGATCGTTCTAATAGTGAACGGAGAAGATGCACTTCCTGTTGTTGCAGCTATATTAGTACTATCTGCTTCAGAGAATGAACCAGTTACTACTCTTGATACTAAGCAAGAGTTACCTCCTTGAGAGAAGTAAGATTTTACTGCAATTGATGTTAAGTATTCATAAGAATCGGATCCTGATGTTACAGTATCTCCAAATTTTCTTACGTATTCGTTATAGGATGTAACAAGTGTAGGTACTTCTACTGGTCCTTTGACTGTAGGTCCTAATATTGCTGCTCCTGCTTCTAGAGGTGCTGGGGCGATAAAAGATATATCGTTTTCTCTTTGAAATACACCCGGTGAGACTATTGTTTCTGCCATTTTCGGTAAAGTTTATTTAATGTCTTATATAAATATATGCAAATATTCGAAACCACATAATGAAGGTGGTACTTATTCACATATATAAATAGTGTAAGGTTGTATGAAAAAGTATTAAGTTATAGGTGTAAAGGTCCCCGTTTCAGTATCTATAGATCCTCTACCGTATTTTACTTCTAAATCCTTTGCAAGATCTTTTTCCATTTGACGAGTATCATCATCAAATTCTTCTACTTTCTCTTCTTTTCTTTTAATTTTTAACCTTAAATGTCCAATATCAGTTAGCTCATCACCGACTGCTTTCCTTCTCAGTCGTATTACCTCTAGCATTTTAACTTCCTCTGGTGTTAGTTTAATAGGTTTGTTCATTTTATTTATTATTAGGGATACTTAGGTCTGTATCTAAGATAAGAAATAATCCTCTATTTTCAAACCAATTCTTCCAGAAAATACTTCCTTCATAATTATCCCTGTATTGTAATAGTAGTTTTTGATGTAGTTTATGCATTTCTGTTTTAAAAGTCTCTTCATTAATTTTAAAAGCTTTCTTAAAAGCATTACTATACCCGGTAAATAATCTCTCATCTAATGTCCTATAGTATATAGAACCAAAAATACACTCTTCTTTAGTTACTTGGTCAAGTAAGGGTCTACTTTGTATTGCTGCTTTCTGAAAGTATCTGTCTATAGCTCCTTTATATTTTATTTTACTAGAATTCAAGTTAGGTTTAAACTTTATTATAGTCTTATACTTATCTATATCGTCTATTATATTAATAGCTTTCCAAGTAGAGTAAAAATACGAATAAAGTTTAGTTTCAAATTTAGGTTTTTCAGTAACTACTTTAAATTCATTACAATATTTCTCATACCTTTTTAATTTCCTAATCCACCTCTTATTATCTTTAACGTCCCATGTGTGTATATATACGTCTGTCTTTTTATCTAAAAACGGTATAATGTTATCAGATAGATCGTATAGAAAACCTGATATAATTAAAGCTTTCTTTTTTAACATATATTACTACTGTATTGTTGTTGTTTCTCTTTATACATTTCAGCAGTAAACCAAAACCTATACATTCTTTCAGCATAATCTTTATGTGTTTCTTCATCAAAATGTTGATTTTTAGCAAACTTTGTAAATTTAAAATCTTTATGATCTAAATAATAATGATAAAAGACATTTTTATGATTTAAAAACGAATGATGATACTTTCTTCGAGTATATAATTCAAGTAAATTATTATAATCAGCTCTTAGTTTATGATCTAAGTAGGCTTGAGGCAAGTAATTAGAGCCTGGGAATCCCTGTATACCGTTACTATGGTGATTTTCAATTCCTAAACTACTTAACCATCTTTCTAAATTTACAACATACTGTAGGTTATTAAAATCAACAGCTAAATTATTATGATTGAGAACTTCAAATTTAAGTCTCATCTCCATTCTTTCTTTTAACTCTTTTGTAAATTCAGGACCAACCTTGTAAGAAGGGCTAATATTAACTAATTTATTATTTTCTGGAATGTATATTTCAACACGATCAAAACCTGACCACATAATAGTAAATACTATATTTTCTGGCTTAAAAAGTTTATTAATCAATACGTTCTCTATAACCCAGCTTTGTACGGTTCTAAAAATAGCTGCATTACCATACCCTGAGAATGCTAGGTTACAGCTTTTAGGTATTTTCAATATTTTAGCAAGATGTCTAGGCCAAGCTTTTTCATAACAAACAGATTGATATGAATATTCCATCTCTGCTCCTGCTGTATGGCTATCTCCAGCGGCTACTAATATATCATAAGACTTATTCACTATATTAGCTGTTTAATATTATACTGCATTAACCTTTCTTCTCTACTTATAGTATTACAATAGAACATTGATGACGTATCAAAACCTGCAAAGTAAGTATCTTCAGGTAAAGATTTTATAAGTAAGGCAAATCTTTCTCTAACGTGATCTAAATCTGCAAATGCATTAACATAATCGGTACAAAATATATTTGATATACTTACATAATTACCTGTTGAATTTAAATAGGGTAATAACTTTTCAAAATTATTTATTAAATCTAATCTAACAAATGATATTTTTGTACTTCTAAATTTATCAAGGTACTTTTTATAATTATCTTCACCTCCAAACTCTGCTATCGATCTTTCTAAACTATCAAAAAATGGTTTAATAAGTTCACCTGTATTTGATATAATACTAGTCTGGTGGATTACTCTAAGGTATTCTCTGTCTTTAAATTCCATAACCATTTCAGCAAAATCATAAGATTTATTATTATATAAATGTTTCATCCAATTAATAGATGTTTCACTATAATCATATATCACAAACTCAAAATCATCAGCGGCAAAATTTTGATGGAATACTGATAGTGGTTTAAGTCCTGCTGCTGGTAGTATAACTTTTTTAATATTTTTACATTTGTAATGATCACCTTCGTTAATTAACTTAACCCTTTCAGAATTTAATACCCATACTTGTTTATCTACATCTTCGTCCATCATCAGAAAGTTTCTTTGATTAAAATTAAGACTATGATCTACTATTCTTTTTTCAATACATTCTAGAAAACGTTCTGAGTTTGATTCTGGATAGTAATAGGTTCTTTTATCTCTTATTTTTTTATCCCAGTTTAGTATTGAGTATCCCCCTCTAAATGCTGCATCTATAAAACCCCATCCTTGTCTTTCATGATGTTGGATTTCAAAATCACCTGTGGGTCTAACCCAGTAGGGAGTATAATCATCATGAAAATTTTCTTCGCTACGTTCAATTACGGGTAATTTAGTATTACCTGGTGCTGAAGATCCGAACTCTGGAGAGTTTAAATTTATCCAGCTTTTGCTATTTACTAAAATAAATTGATGGTGTAGTTCATAATAATTCTCTTTCCAGTCTAAAATATGAGCTCCAGCTAAATATACTTGATTGCCAGGCTTAAGTGTTTCTTCAATCATATCAATAACATCAAAGAGAATCGATTCGTTATATAACCTAACGCCGGCTGCTAAAAATAAAATATGATCGTAGGTATTAGTAAATTTCCTTAAACCATCATCTATACTCTTTACTTTATGATATTCAAAATCAAGAAGACATTGCGCTCTATTCACATAAAACTCAGTAAACTTCATAAATTTTTCTTCAAGTTTCTTATTTCTTAAAAAACTACAAGGAAAAATGCAAATGGCTAAATTTATTTTGTTATCATGTCTGATTTTTGGTATGTCCATAGGTATATTGTGTAGATTTACTGAGTAGGTTAGTATTTAGATGACCGTGTACTATAATATGGTACCTGTGGTCGTTTGAATCGTTATATATACAGTGCTCATTGCCGACATCTAAAAATATACCTCTACCTTTTTGATGAGGTACTAAACCATATTTTTTCATAACGAAATTGCAATTGTCTGGGTTATTTATAGCTATATTAAATGGTCCAAACATTCTAGTATTACCATCAGTATGAGGCATTATAAAACCTTGAGGAGCTAATCTCATTATTCTTACTCTCTCAAAACGGTTCCATTTAAGTTCTTTTAAGAAATGTGTTAGTGTAGGGGTAAAATCGTTTACTTCTGTCCAATTATAATTAGCATCTTCGTAAGTATTAAAACCGTACCTAGAATGGTATTCAGTTTTCGTATAATCTACTCCTCTCAGTACAGCGGCGGACCAACCTTCGTGTTTATACCCGCTACTTGTATCATTTTGTCTGTGAGATATCCAGTATTTATCTGGAATAGTTTTTATCTCCTCTAAGAATTTATTAAAATCTTGGTCAAAGTCAATAAAAGAGTATGGCCAATCAGATTCGTTAACGTTTGTTGGAACTGATTTAGGTTTCCATATCTCAGTTTTATATTTTTCAATATACTCTTTATACATTATATTATGTGTTCAGCAAGTTTAGGATCTAGTTCTAACTCTTTATCATAGAATGCTACTAGTTCATCAGATTCGTATAATCTTATACCTACCAAATCAGTAAATGAGGAAAATACTTCGTTATTCCAATCTTTCTTATAACTTTCAGTTCCTATTACATGGCCGTAAGAAGGTCCTGAAGGTAAGTACCAATCTTTTAGTACTGGGTGAAACTCTAAGAAAGTTTCATCTATAATTATCCTGCCTAATTTGTACCTTCCTAATGATAATGCTCTAAAATCTCCTATAGGTATCTTATCTTGTAGTTCTTTTGATAAAGATTTATACCATCTGTAAAAAGCTTCTCGATGAGTATCTTGCATGTCTGGTCCAAAATTAAACCAAGTTTCTGTAGAAAATCTTACTTGAGGTCTTACTTCATCTCTTTCAACTACCTCTTGATCATCTTCAGGAGCAATTGATAGGTAGTCTTTACCTAAAGTATTATAACCTGTATAAAGTCCTCCCCACTCAAAAGAATCACCTAAAAATAAAATATCTTCTTCTTTTAATGGTTCGAATATTCCTGCAGGTAAGAAGTCAGATAATGCACTAAAATTAGGAAATTGGTTTTCTTCACCATGCATTGCTGTCTCTATCATATGTATAAATTCATTTAATGCAAGAAAGTTTTCATGCAGATTAATATCCCATATGCCCATTTCTTTTAAGTCTTCCATTCTATCACCATATACTTCAAACTCTTCGTGTAGGTAATTAAGTATTTCATTATCTAGTTGAGAAGTATCAGTAAATACAGGTAAATCTTTATCGTACTTACCATTTATATTATTAAGAACTCCGTTTATACTTTCCATTAAAAAGCTAACATTATTTAAACCTACGTTTGTAAGTCTGGTTTTAAGTTCCATTTTGTAGTCTGGGTCTCTATCACCTTTAATCTCTGGATATACTTTTTTAATGTCTTCCCATTTTTTATTCATTGAGAATTTCATTAATTCCCACCATCTGTCAACAACTGTATTGTCAGGGTGTATGTAGTAAAGGAGTCTTTTTCTTTCTCCGTCTCTTGTTTTAAAATCTGCTCTTAGTATTTTTGCCATAACTTTGTTTTTAAATAAATATTAGTTTTTTTAAATTATTTGATTGATTCTATGTTTAGATAGTATAAAATCTGTAGCACAATGGCAGAGGTCTAACTTACAGATAGTATTTTCTCTAGGCCATTGTATTTCATCGGGTTTATCAATATGTCCCATTTCGCCGTCGTTCCCACAGTTAGCTGACTGTATTCTTCCATTTGCTCCTATAAATACGCTTTCTATTCCTGCAGAACATGACCAACCTTTAAGATTGCCGAACCCTCTGTTTATATATTCAACTGCATTATTTTTATGATGAGTAGTTTCTTGATTATCTACTTGATAAAATGTAGCATCTATAGGTACTGGTTTTTGTTCTACAAGCCTGTTAGGATTATTTAAACCTCCTTTAGAAATACGATTATCAAAGAATTTTAGTTGATCTTCTGTGTAATCTTGAGTATTAGGGTCAAAGTGTCCTGTATTATCGTCAAATTTTAGAACTTTAACACTTTCATAAGTAATTGATTTCATTTTACTTAATCTTTTAATAAACTTCATACTTTTATCCCATAGTGGTTGATTTGCAGGTACCATTACCCTAACCGAAGAAAAAGTATAAAGGGAACAAGATAATATTTTTTCAATAAGCTGATTATCATCGGTAAATTCGGGATGGTATGAAAAAGCTATATAACTTAAGTAAGGAGCTATATCTACTAAATAATAGGTAGGTTTCACTCCATTAGTAGTCATTCCTACTGTACTGCCGGCATCATATACCATTTTTACAAACTCTTTAAAAAAAGGAGACATAGTAGGTTCTCCTCCAGATATACTCCAATGAGATCTTTTTTTTGTACCTAAAATATGTTTTACGAATTTTTTTGCATTATTCCAATCATATCCATGATTAGTACCGGCAAATAAAGCAGGTAGACAGTAAGAGCAAGAATTACTACAAATATCATTAATAATCCAAGTAACCTGGAATACATCAGGGTGATTATTTCTTACTTCTTTGAGTGGGCTCAATTTCATTACACTTCTCTTCTAGCAGGTTTAAATATTCCCATTTCGTCTAACTCTTTGAACGCCTCTTTTCTATTTAACTTACGTAATTCGTCTATATTTTCTAAGTAATCATTAAATTGGTTGAGTAAATGTGAATGGTCTTCTTCATTCATTAGAGTACAAAGACCTTTTATACTATTTAAATTTATTCTATCTCCATAATCTAAAATAAAATTCTCTAACTTTCTAGTAATTTGTCTTTTAACTCTAGGAGGAAATACTTTTGGAGATAAATACTGAGGGTAATGTAGTATTCCTGTATGTATAATATCGTCTATATTCTTTTTACTCTTATAATCTGCAATTCTTGGTAGATTCATATCTAAAAGCCACTTAACAAATTCAGGTATGTAGTAAATATTTAAAGCTTGTACTGTATACAATACTTTAAAATGCATATTAGGTGGAGCATTGTCGTTATACTTCTTTAAATTACTTACAACCGTATCATGTAAAGAAGGGTATCTTACATACTTATTAATTCTATCAATACCGTCAAACGATAAAAATAAATCTACTCTTTTAAAATGTTTCCATAATTCTAATAATTCTGTATCGTATATAGTGCCGTTAGTATGGTAATTAACTTTAATATTTTTTGCTGTACCTCTTTTAACTAACTCTTTTATAATAGCTTTATGCTCTTTTATTAATAAAGGTTCACCTCCGGCGAAAATCATCTGTCTCATTTCACCACTTGCTTCATAAAAACTATCTAAAAATTTAGGATTCTTATACCATTCAAAAGCATCTCTATCAACACTTTCCTTATGCTGCCATTCGTACTTCGCACCAGTTTTAAGTTTCCCTGATAGTATTTTTGCTTCTTTATACCATTTACTACTATCTTGAGGTCTACACATTACACACGCTAAGTTACATGTATTACCAAGTCTAAAGTCAACTGTATATACGTCGTTATCTATACTGCCGTCCTCTTTAGTATTTTCTATTAACTTATCTATATGTTCTTGACCTAATGTATTTCTCCAGAATAAATTTTCGTGTAATCTATGACTTCTAAGACCAGCTGCTTCTTCTTTATAGCATGCTGAACAGGCTCCAAATTTCTTACCTTCTTGTAATGCTAGACGTGCTTTCTTAAAATAATTAGAGTTTCTTACTTCGTCAACAGTTTGCTCATTAAGATTAGTTTTCTCTTCACTAGGCTTTGCTATACAACATAGTAACCCTGTCCCGTCAGTGTATGTGGCTAAATGAACCCAAGGTAGTATACAAAATGTTTCGTTTTTCATTATAACTGACTTTTTACGTGGTTTTTTTCTAAGTAACTAGATAATTCTGGACAGTAGTCTGAGAACTTCTGTTTTCTGTGATTATCTAAAGATTTAGTATATTTTAAAAATACTTCTATTTTTTTGTCATCTGGTTCTCCTTCTTTACCTAATATATTTAAGGCTGTTTGAATTCCAGATTTAGTTAATCCGTGTATGTGAGTTTGATCTATACTGTCCCATATGTCCCAGAGTTTATCTCTTGCTTGTTTTCTAATTTCATAAGGTAGTATATTAACATCTAGGATAGAGGGATGAGTATTTAAAAGAACGTCTATGAAAACTTCTCTATCGTATTTATATTTTACTTCTTCTACGTATTTTACTACCTCCCCTAAGTTAAATATATTATACGTCTGTAATACTGGAGTAGCTCCTAAATTAATATTCGGTAGTTGAGCATATTTTTCAAATACAGCTGATACTGCTGACCATTTAGCGGGATATCTAATATAATCGTTCATTGGTCCGTATCCATCTAAACTTCCATTAATATCTACTTGGTCAAATTGAGATATATAACTAAAAAATCTTTTATTAATATTTGTACAATTAGTATTGAAGAATAATCTTAAATCTTTTCTACCAGCTTCTAGAGCATAACTTAAAAATTCTGTATTACCTTTAATCATAGTAGGTTCTCCTCCTGTAAAGTAAACCTTTTTTAAATCTGGTATATACGATATAATATCAGACCAAAATAAATCTGCTTCAAACCATTCGGACCTTTTAGCTATTTCTGGAGCTTTATTATTATAGTCAAATTTTATAGCTTCTTGATAATCTTCGTCTTTATCCCATAATTCAAATTGTTCTTTTTCTATTTGAGAAGAATTATATGGATTACACATCCTACATTTGAGATTACATAAAGTACCTAATTTTAAATCTAAATAAACTGGGTTGGAAAATAAATTGTAATCATTGTCTATAGCTTCCTGTACTAACTTTCTAACTTGTGGTCTACCGAGTTTAGCAATCCATTCATCAGTCATATTTTGTCTGAATGATCTTTCTCCAACTTTTTCTTGGTAGTAACAATGGGAACATCCTTCATGCTGTTCTCCATTAATAAGTTTTTGACGAACATCTTTAAATGTCTCTTCGTTCCAAACTTGTTTGGGTGATTTCTTATCTAAGAATACTTGCTTATCTTCTTTATCTTTAATAGTACCTCTCTGTATACAGCAAAACCTATAAGCTCCATCGGCTGCAGTTGTTAAATTTACGAAAGGCATGGCACAAAACGTTTCAGAACCAAAATAACTCTTTTTCATATAAATAAATATCTTCCTATAATTTTATATCTACTATTTTAGCCCACGGAGTTAGCTTTTCTTCCTTAATGTATTCGTATTTTAATTGCTTTATTCCGTCTTCTTTATAATCGATTTTACCTTGCTGCATTTTTAAGACATATCTTCTTTCATTTGCTGCTGTTGTCTCTCCTTTTACAAATCTCCCATTAACTATTCCTTCGTCTTTATGAGGAAGGCATCTCATTCTACCTTCTACCCTGTATGGAAGTATTGAATTTGGTATATTTATTTTTTCGTCAACTTCTTCTACGTTATTTACCATTAAGTTTTCTTTATTATCTAAACTAAATACTAAACCATCATTAGGGACAGTTTTATGTAGATTAGATACCTCATTAGGAGTTAATGCTTCATTCCATATATAAACTTTAGCTAAATCTCCCTTAAAGAACTTAAAACCTGATTCTATATTAGCAGTAGGGGTTGTACCTAGATAGATATCTTTCATACCATACTTTTTTAAGTTCCCTTTCCATGTATATGGAGATGGACTTCCGTATCCTCCTTTGCTATCAACTTCAGTACCATTTAAATAAAAATGAGCTAGATTATCTACATCATCAAATACAGCTGTAACCCAACTCCATTGGTTATCATATCTTTTTACCCACATGTAATTATGGTTATCAAAACTGTCCCAAAAAGTAAGTGATAATGCTCTTGAATTATTGAACGATATACCGTAATCATAACCTGGTATTCTTAGTATAGGGTATTCAACATATTTATTTTCTTTATCTCCTATTAGGAATATCTTATTTTTATCAGGCTGTTGAAAAGGTCTACAAAGAACTGATATCGTATGAGACTTACTTGTTAATCCTCTAAATTTTCTTGAAAAGGGTATCTGTATACTAGAATCTTCTCCGTTAAATTTATAATACTTAGTACTATCCTCTGTATATTCTAATTTCGTCTCATTTGTTAAACCTTCTTTATGACATCTCCAAAACAAGTCGTCATCTTCCATTCCCCAATCCCAATACTCATTAGAGTATCCGTTAGTTGCTTCTATTTGTTCTTTAGTAAATAAGACTGCCCCTCCGAAATATTCATGATACTTAAGTTGGTAATTCATTTGAGATATTTGAGTGGCAATATGTCTAGGAGCATCTGTAGGGTAAGAGTAATCAGCTCCACCTTCTTCCTCCGGTATCATATCTATATCATGCCATACAATATAATCACATCCTTCTTCGAATGCTATCTTAGCACCTATATTTTTTGTAGCTCCTCTATTAAATAGTTTATCATCTATTTGATGAATAATATAGATTTGAAAGTCTATGTTTTGATTTTTAAGATATTTACCAATTTTTGGTATAAACTCATGCATATGAGCTTCTCTATTTCTATATGGTACGCAAACTCCTAACTTATGTTTCATTACTTTACTAGTATGTGGTGGTAATTATCTATTGTATCTTTACTTATTACTCTATATGAACAAGTAGTTAATCCGTCTCTTTGATATCCAGTACCTGAATTATAATAACTATCTAAGTACTTAAGTTGATTGTGTCTACTTGACCAGCTAACCCAGTATCCGTCTTTATACCCATTCTCCTTATGTGGTAAAACCTTAAACTTTCCTTCTCTCCTAAAAGGTATAGGTTTTTTAACATCAGGTGTTTTAAATACATCTACTTGTTTACAGTTTATAACAGTACCATTAGCTGATTTTTTTAAATCTAATAATTCTCCGAAATCTACAAATTTACAATCATAATAAGAAGATAAACTTAAACCTGATTCTAAACCGAATAGGCTTCTATGAGTATTACTACCTAACTGTAGGCATTCTCTTTCTGTTAAATCCGTATTATAAGTTGCAAAGGTATCTATAGTCCCTTTAAACCAATTTCTCTTCTCTTCTCTATTAGGATCTCCTACTCCTAAGTATAAATATTTTGACTTCCTTAAGTTAGATAATTTATCGAACGTATTTTCTCCTACTAATTTACCATTCACATACATTTTAACTATAGGTGGCTGGTAATCATCAGTATTTTCATTTAATACGTTGCTCCTTACAGTAATTATAACGTTATATCTACCAGCTCTTAATCCTTTAGTCGGTATAGATATAGATTCTAGATTTTTCTTCCAAAATTGAAAGGTTAAATCGAAAAATGAATTAATAGTTAAGGTAGTATCAAAACCTGGTATACTAAAAATTGAGTTATTATCAGTTATTTCGTATTCAGAGACATTAATTTCGTCATACCCAAAAGAAGCAAATATTGAAAAGTTCCTTGAACCTGTTAATCTATTGGGAATAGCTACATAACTATCTTCTCCGTTGAATTCTAATGCTGTTGCTGCCCTAGCTTTTTGTACTACTTCATTCCCATCTAACTCAATATGATTTTCTAAACAACGTAATAGTAAATTATCATCTTCAAACCCCCATCCTTGATAAAGGTTAGTATATCCGTTTATCTGTTTAAATATATCAACAGGAAAAAGAGTAACTCCTCCAAAGTACTCGTCGAATAACGTTCTTGATACTCCTTCTGGTAAATCTAGGTCGGTAATTAAATGTAAAGGTTTATCTGAATAGCTATAATCAACATCGATAGGTAACATATCTACATCGTGAAATACCACATAATCACAACCAAGCTTTTCAGCTTCTTTAAAACCTATATTTAAAAGCTTACCTCTATTAAATTCTTTGTTACCTTGTTGATCAACTATAATTAACTCAAAATCTATATCAGTAATATAATCATTTATACTCTGTCTAAATTTAGTTAATTGTTCTGGTCTATTTCTATAAGGTACAATTATACCTAATTTATGCATTCTTTTTTGCCTTCGGTGGTTTTGCTTCATCTATGAATTTCTCTTTCCATAGACTAAGGTACCAAGCTGTTCTATCGCCCCATCCTTCTTTGTCAATTTCCTCAAACCACATAGTTAAAGAATCTAACGATAAAGCTATTTTCTCTAAAGCCCTTACTTTACGTTGCTCTAAAACTATATCTTCAGCTTTTTTTTCTACTTTGCTCATACTTTTATTATTTTGCTTATTAATTGTTCCCAGTGTGGGTAATCGTTATAGTCAATATACGATAATTCTTTCAATTCTTCAACTAAATACTTCTTATTCTCAATATCAATCTTCCAATTTGAGTCTTTTATGGCATCGTACATAATTTGGTACTCTTCTGAGTATGAATGTTCTTTTTTAACTTCGGCAACCTTTTTTATTCTTTCTATGCAAGTACTATCCCATTTGAAATGATGTACTTGTACTAAGGGTATTGGAGTTCCAGTTCCAGATTCATGAATAAATTTATAAGTGTCCGGACCCCATGAATTCGTACCGTCGTCAAATTGAGCGTAATGTTGCCCAGAAGTTATTTTTTGACCTCCTTTTTTAAGTGTAATTTTATTAGGGCAAGCTCCAGACATTGGATATCTAAAAAAACCTGCCAAAGGAAAAGCCTCGTGTATATTCGTATCTCTCGTTACTTTCGGGAATGTACCATTAGGGCCTATTCTATCTAAAAACCCTCCTCTAATAAAATTAATACCATGTTCATCACAGTGTCTTATTACTCGGTCTAACGGTATAGGGTAGACCTGTAATTCATCATCATCTGCTACTATCCACCAATCGTTAGGCTTTGTTGCTGTTACGGTGTTATAAATTTCTGTGACTTTATTCCAATTGTATTTTTCTTCAGTATATACTTTATACGGTGTTATACCTAGTTCTTCTATTTCTTCTAATATACCGTCATCCTCACCTTGTCTATAAACACACACATAGATTTTCTCTACCATGTCTTCATAATGTTTTAACATATGAGGTAACATATGAGTATTTTCTCCTACTACTGTAACTAAATTAGACATGTTTTAAAATTGTTATTCCTGTTGAACTTGGTTTCTCTCTATCTATGTTGGAATTAAAAAGATCTAATCTTTGCCATTTATCTGATATTTCATCTATAAACTTAATTGGTCCGTTCCAATCAGTAAATTCTTCGTTATCAGTTTTTATTAATTCATTAGCATAATTTTTATCTGTATCATGAATAGTAATAATTCCGTTTTTACTTAGTAACTTAGAGTACAATTCGAAATCTCTTTTAACATCGTTATATGAATGACCAGCATCAATATGTAATAAATCAATTTTAATATCATGTTTAACAAAAAAGTTATAATAAGCATTTTCAGTAGTATCTAGAATTATTCTAGGATTAAACTTCTTTCTGAAAAATGAATCTTTATCATTCCAGTCTATTTCACCCCCAACTTTATTTGCTGCATCTACTAAGTATACTTGAACCTTATCCCAAATATAGTCATGTTCAAATATCTCCTGTTCTTTTAGGTCTCTATGAGCCTGTACCATTATTCTAGGTATAAAACCGCCTCCTGAGCCTAAGCAGGCTATGTTTCTGCATTTAAAAAAATTTATTAATGAATATATAATTAGACCATCACCAAGATATGACTCTGTAGAACCATGAGACCATCTATATTTTACAGCATCGTACTCAGTATAGTTCTCACCTTTATCATCAACCTTTTCGATTGGATTATTAGTAATGAACTTCTTAATAAAATTTGTATTCAGTATACCCATTATACATTTTTAACCATACTTAAGTCTAAGTTAGGTAATTTTATGCAATTTAACAACTTATTACATTCTGCTTGAACGTTAAATATTTGTTTGTTAGCTTTTATAGTACCTTTTAAAGGTCCGTAGTGAAAGAATATAGTATTACTTTCTTCTGGGTATTTAAATAGTCCTCTATCATGTTCTCCTTCCCATTTTAAGTCTTGGCAATTCCAGTATGTAGATATTATACTACTGTAGTCTATATTATCTTTTTCTAATAAGTGTTTAAGAAGTAATTGTTCTGCAAATATTAAATATTGAGGATTAGGAGCTTTTAATGCAGTCATTTCTTCCATCATACTAAGACTAATTTCAGCATACTTTTTTGTGAATTTAGGGTCAGGTAAATTTAAAAAACTTACATTTACTGATTCTGTCTTCCATCTAGTTTTGTATGATAGTTGTTTAATTATGTCGTCTATACCGGTTGGGTAGTACCCTTTACCTAGTTCAAAGTTACATACATATACTTTATTTAAGTCTAAATGTTCTTTTAGTGGCTTGTATACATGAGTATCGTTATCCATTATGATAACAGGTTCATCTTGTTGGCCTAGTACTTCTACTTTAGAAGCAGCCCAAAATATATCTTTGTTAATTCTTCTACTTTTAGGAAGAGGTAAAACTTTATCCCAAAAATCTAATACACCTAGCTTTAAAAATAGGTTCACAGTTAATTCATCGGTATATAGTATACAAGTATCGTCTCTATGATTTTTTTTCCATAGATACACTGATGCTAATAGTAATAGTACATTTAATTTACTATCAATATAGTATGCATGAGAATTGTAGTTTTTCTCAATATTCTCTAAAACCCAAATTACTTTCAAAAAACCTTTTTTATTTATCTATTATGGTGAACTATGCGTTGTAGTGAAGTGCGCGTAGAATGTTGTAACCTGTGTCGTACTAGTTGTTATAGTTAACGAAGCACTGGTACTAATTTGTGATCCTCCACCACCTGAAGCTGTTCTCCAACTGTCAAAGTCGTATGGATATGTTGCATTAGCAACTATAACCGGGTTATTAACACCGAGGTCCATATTTTTTATTGTAAAAGAAGAAGTAGCCCCTACTGTATAAGGAGAACTTAGAGATACTGTACCACCTGTACCTGCTGTTACACCCCCGTAAAATATATCAGTATTTCTTAATATACTAACTGAAAAGGGTGCTGATTGTGCTGGGTAAAAGTCATTTAAAGCGTTATCAATTCCTGCATTTGTATCTGATGCTACATCGTTTGCCCAAGTATCAAATGAACTGAAAGCGATATTGTTGGCTCCGTAGGTATGGTGTGACATATCTTATTCTTTTTCTATTTTATCTTTAGGAATCAACTTCCCTAAGTTATTTTTAATTACTTTGTAACTATACTCATAAATATTATCTACAAGTTTTAAATCAATTACTCTTCTCACTTCTCTCTCAGTTCCTATCTGTACTTCCTTTTCAGATTTAACTTCTCTTTCTAGGCTTATCTCTTCTCCAGCTTCATTAAAACTAATATAAGGGACTTTTCTTATCACTTCTTGCTTCTCAAATATTGGTGTGTCAACCTCTACTTCTTCAGCTATGTCCTCTTCTATCAAAGTAGGAAGAATTATTTCTTTTCCTTCCGTCTCATCATTTTCATAATAAAGAACTTTATCTTGAATCATTCCTACCTTAGCAATTAATTCATCATCTACATATACTCTATTAGTTTTAATAGCGTGTTCTTTATCAATCCAATATGTCAACTGTAACCTAAGCTTTGAGGTTGTCCTGTTAACAACCATGCTCTCTATCCTTGTATAAACCTCGTAAGAAGGTCCAGAACTTGTTTCCAAGTCCACATTTAATTTGTAACCCATTATTTATTTTATTTACTTAACTCGTCAACTTTTGCAGATAATTCTTTTACCGCTTGTATTAACACTGCTGTTAATTTAGCATAATCGACTGCTAAGTGACCATGTTCTCTTTCTGTTACTAGTTCAGGATATTGTGCTTGTACTTCTTGTGCAATAACTCCTATATCATGACCTTCATGAGAATGTATTGTTTCTTTTTGTTCGTCTGATAGTTCTTTCCAATCGAAAGTAACTCCTCTTAGTGCTTTTACTTTATCTAAAGCTCCATCTAATTCTTGAATATTCTCTTTTAATCTTTCATCCGAAGAATAAAATGATGTAATATCATTTGTAGCTCTAATCTCTCCAGCTGTACCAGATGCTGCTGTTCCAACTCCAAAGCTATCGAACTGTACGTCATTACTAGTATCTAATCCTACTACAACACCGGAAACTGTATCATCTGTTAATGTTAAGTTAATACCAGTCTGTCCTGATGTATCTGAAACTGCAAAGTTAGTATCGTCTGCAATATCCACTGTACCTAATGTAATTTCTTGTCCACTTAATGTTAAATAATTAGGTGTCCCTGCTAAAGTTACATCTGTTGAATTATCAGTTCCTGCTGCATCTACTCCTAAGTTAGTTCTACCTGTTGCTGCATCTGCTAAATCAGATAAGTTACTTGCTTTAGCTAATTTTGTTCCGACTGTTGTAGTTAAAGCAACTACATCACTATCTCCATTTGAAATACTTGCAGAAAGCTCGTTTAATGTATCAAGTGCAGCTGGTGCTCCACCTAATATATCACCTACTTCTCTCATTACGAAAGCAGTTGTTGCTATTTTTGTTGAATCATCATTATCTGCTTGTGTAACTGCAGTTGAGTTACCAGTTAAAGCAGCTGCTGCAAACATCGTTGCTTTACTCTCATTATCGACATTACCTAAACCAACCATTGATTTTGTTATACCTCCGACTGTACCTGTGAATGTTGGACCAGCTATGTTAGCTTTTAAATCTAATGCTGTTTGTCCT
>Ga0209535_1000212_pt1 | contig 39519 bp, 40 predicted proteins | sample LinPmetageLP28_FD_184041 | JGI IMG/M metagenome (GOLD analysis project Ga0209535, IMG submission 184041) | Marine viral communities from the Pacific Ocean - LP-28 (SPAdes) (version 2) | ecosystem: Environmental > Aquatic > Marine > Oceanic | place: Pacific Ocean | collected 2009-08-22
TAGGCACCACTACGGCTGCAGAAACAGGAGAGGCTGGCGCTGCTGACACAAAAGAAGCTAAACCTCCTGTAACGGCTACAGAAGAACCTTATACGGGTGATGATTCCTATATGCCTGCGGATCAAGTTATAGCTAGGCAGCTTTATAATGCCTACCTACAAGAAACTGACATTGAGCTAAAAGGTAAAATTTTAAAAGAATACCAAAACTATGCAGAAACTACTTTACCGCCTGATGAAGCGTTTGGGGTGTGGACGGAAGCTAGAAATGAAGCAGCAAGAGCTGCAGCAGAAGCCGCAGAGGCCGCAGCAGAGGCCGCAAGGTACACCTCTGGTATGGAAGCCGCTACAGGGGATGCAGCAGAAACTGTAGGTCAATGGGTTCAACTTGTTAATGGAGCTTGGAAGAACACTGTAACTGGAAAGATAGCTGCTCCCACAGCCGTGTCAGGAGGTAGTGGCGAGGGAGAGTGGGAAGTATTGAACCCAGATGGTACGGGTACAGGCGAAATAATAAACGAGTATTCCGACGACACTGGCGCAGAATCAGCCGATGATATAAACATAGGACTACCCACAGACGAAGATACAAAAGAAGAAGCTGCTGGCACTACAGGCGCTGGAGAAGAAACAGGAACCACCACAACTACGGATACAGGGACTACCACAACTACAACTACTACAGGCACCGACGCTACATCCACAGCTACTACGTCTACAGGCACGGCTGGTGCAACTACAACGCCTACCGAAACGACTACAGGTGGAGCTGGTACGAATGACGATTTAGGCACAAGTGATACCACTGCAAATGAAGATCAGGCAGGTGCAGGTGCTGACGGTGCTGGCACGGGGACTACTGGCCCTGCGGATGAGGTAGGTGCTGGTGATGCCGATGCCACAGGTGCAGGTGCAGGTGATGCCGATGCCACAGGTTCAGGCACAGGCGCTTCTGGTACTCCCGGTGCCGGTGCTGGTGACGAAGGTGACCCCGGTGATGTAGGTGAAGGTACAGGCACAGGTGCTGGCACAGGTACGGGTACAGGAGGCGGTACAGGGTCTGGCACAGGTACAGGCACAGGGTCAGGAGAAGGTGCTGGTGAAGGCAGCGGTACAGGCGGGGGCGAAGGCGAAGGCGAAGGCGAAGGCGAAGGCAAAAGCACGGGGTTTGGTGGTCAACAGCTTATGCAGCTTCTACAGCCTAGGCGGGTGCAGGTTAAGTCCAAACCCACTGAAGAGCTTAAATATCTTTATGACATAAGTGGCAAACGTATACCCCTAGGCCAATACGTATCTCCTTTTGGCCTCCCTGCTTTAGGTGAATCGCCTCAACAGAAGAAACCAATGGGCTTTCAACAAGGTGGTCTTGCTAGCAGAAATACTGATAATATATTTGATCGTAAAAAAGTGGGCACTGTTAACGATCTTTTACGAATGTTGAGGGATAAAAGATGAGTTGGTGGGACGAAATAACAGATTATTTGACGGGTGAAGACGATTTTGATGCTGGTGAAGCTTTAGGCGACGTTTTAGGGTTTTTTACTGGAGATTTACCTGACTATCTATCAGGTGACGCTGGGCCTTTGTTAGGTATGGGGCTTGCGTATTTAGCTAATAAATCAGGTTTAGGTGACCAAAACATACCTGTAGTAGGGTATCAAGGCGGTATACCTGAGTATCAGGCGGTCAGGCAGCGAGTAGCTACGCCAGAAGACTCCAATCGTCGTCCCGGTGCAGGTGGCAGACGGTATTTTACTGACACAACATTTGCACAAAAGCCCGAAACAACTCCTATGACGGTTGAGCAGGCAAAAGCCGCTGCAGCCGCACAAGCTCAAGGACTTGCAGGTTTGAACCCAACATACGACTCACCCCCCACACAAACTAAAAAGAAAGAAGACCAAGAAGACCAAAAAGAAGTTTATTATGCGCCACCACCGGCACAATCGTTTATGAGTGGCGGTAGATATTTGGGTGGGGTTACTGACGGCATGGCAGATGAAGTGCCAGCTAACGTAGGCGAAGATGAAGTTCGTTTGAGTGATGGTGAGTTTGTTATACCTGCCGATGTGGTATCTCATCTAGGTAACGGTAATTCAAATGCAGGTGCTGCGTTCTTACATAAATTTATGAACGACATAAGACAAGAAAGAACAGGTAACGCAAAACAGGGTAAAGAAGTAGACCCTAAAGATTTTGTAAGGGGTATGGCATGAGCGGCGCAGAAGATATTACAGGCGAACAAACTGGCATTGAGTCATCTTTATCTAGTTACGTAGGCCCGTATGTAACCGAAATGCTTGGCAGAGGCCGAGCTATTGCAGAAACACCTTACGAAGCCTATATGGGGCCGCTTACCGCTGGCGCTTCTGCATTACAAGATAAAGCGTTTACAGGACTAGCAGGGTTGGCATTGCCTACAGATGCTTCTGGTGCGTCCACTATGGGTGCTTTCACCCCCGGTACGTTCGCTGCTTCTGGCGCACCTACTGCTAGTGGAGATGTACCCGCTGCTAGTGGAATGGTTGGTCAATATATGAACCCGTATCTACAAGCGGTGTTAAACCCTCAATTAGAAGAAACTCGTAGGCAAGCAGAAATAGGCAGACAAGCGGAAGCAGGTAGGTTTACTAGGGCTGGTGCTTTTGGTGGCTCTCGTCAGGCTCTTGTTGATTTAGAACGAGATGACAGACTAAACAGAAATTTAGCTGATATAACAGGTAAAGGATACGCGTCAGCTTTTGAGTCGGCCAGAAAGCAATTTAACGTAGAGCAAGATAGAGGAAAACTAGCACAAGAAATGGCTAATAAGTTTGGCTTTGATGTGCTTGGCGCTCAAAGCAAGGCTGGTGAAATGCAAAGACGCATAGAAAGCGAAGGTGTAGCCGCAGATAAAGCTCAGTTTGAAGAAGAAAGAGATTTCCCATACCGCCAAGTGCAGTATATGCAGTCCCTACTTGGCGGTGCGTTACCACTAGAAACACAGTCTTACTCCTACGCAGAACCGAGTGATTTATCGAACATAGTATCTGGTGGGGGTTTGCCAGCGATCATAGCTCAATTAATTGGGGCTTTGGGAGGCGGTGCTAAAGATAAGGCAGAAGAAAAAGAAGAAGCAGAAAATGCTTCGGGGGCCACTCAATGATAACAGCACCTACAGCACCCAGTGAGTTTGGCACCAGCGTAGACGATTTGGCTGCGGCGTATTCGCCTCAAGAACTACAGAAGCGGTACAAAGTAACTAAAGAGCTTGTATACCTACTAGCACTGCAAAAAGTAAAGTCTGAGATGGACGCTGCACAACGCAGCCTTGCCATGAGTCAGCAACAGGTTCCCGGCACTGTAAAACAACAGCTAGAAAGCCAAGTTATGCAAAGCAAGATGCAGGAAGCATCGGGCATTATGAGTCAGATGCCGTTAATGGCACAACAACAACGACAACAACAGCCACAAATGGCAGCACAGGGCGGCATTGTTGGGTATCAAGATGGGGGCCAGAAAGCAGGTGACATAGTAGCTACCGAAGAAGATATTGCTTCAAATCTTGGTGGTGATGTTCTTCAAGAGATACTTTCTGATCCTGTTACATACGCATCGGCTTTAGCTGGTTTGGGACTTAGGTTTGTTCCGGGGCTAGGTCTAGCGATAACTGGTGCGCAAGTAGCTAGTAAAGTCTTACCCCGACTCTACCCTTCGCTTAGACGTATATTCCGTGGGAAACCTAAGCAAGAAATTATAGAGCCGAAGACTCAAAGAGATCCAAGTGGCAGAATTTCTGATAAAAAAGATTTAGTACCTTATGACCCGAAGAGAGATCCTACAAGACCTGTAGACCCCAATAAACAGCTTGTTCCTCGTAAACCTGTCCCACCAAATGTAGGAGAAATAGGAAGAGGTGGCGCTGGTATTGCCGGGATAACGGGCATAATGGATGAGGAAGAGACTGGAGGAGCTGGAGGTTCACAGGGTGGCCCGCCATTTCAAGGCCCACCGTTACCACCGGACGAAAAAGAAAAAGACGATCCTACTAAACCCGCTAAAATTGAAATGCGCCCTGCAACCGACTTCCAAGGCACTGCGCAAGAAGAAGCCCTTCGTGTTAAAGATTTAAGTCCTGCTCTAGCAGGTTCGCTTGAAGCTCAAGCTGCTATGACACCGGAGCAGATGACAGAACGAAGGGACGCGGAAGCAGAGCGTTATCTACAAAAAATAGGGGCAGAAGAAAGAACACAAGGGCTGCAAGATTTATACGAGGAACAGACAGCAGTTTTAGATGCACAAGCTGACCCTGATGACTTACGGCGTAGAAGACAACTTGCCTTCTTTAGCAACATCGGCACTGGCGGTATAGGAAGCATACTGCGTGGTGGTGGACGAGGTTTGATGAAAGAAGATGATGCCCAAAGAAAAGAAGCAAGGGACGCTGCACAAACTAAGATGACTGGCTACAAGTCTGTGCATGAGTTTGATCTCTCTATGATTAACGATGCAGAAGACAAAGGTTTAGCGATACTTCAGCTAGATAGGCTAGATAAACGTAACGCACAAACAGCTTTGGCTGGTTTTGCTAGATCAGATCTAGCGTCTATAAATAGTTACGCTGATCGTTTACGTGCATCAGAAGACAACAGGATACAAGAACAATTCCAAAAGTTAGAGCTATTGCAAAACAACTACGAGAACCTGCGTAAAGACGAAAGACTTGACTACAATGCTGCGAGTGCGCTGTACGGTAAAATAATGGAAGTAGAAGCTGCCATACAACAAGTTGAAGTAGCTAAATTACCAGACGACGTAAGAGTGTTAATGCTAGAAGCAGCTGAAGGTAAAGAGCTTAGTGCGTCAGAACAAGAAAAAGTAGCTCAAGCAAAAATAGTTATTGATTTAGCTATAAACGCTGCACTAAATAAGATGGGTGTGCTTGATACGAAAGACGCTATAAAAGAAAGAATTGAAGCTGGTTTTGCAGGTACACGTAGAAGCCCTGTAAGCCCGCAACAGATACTTGGCGTAGGAATGGGAACTTAATGTGCCTGTTCAAACTGTATATCTTGCAGATGGGTCTACTGAAACTTTAGACATACCCCCCGGTTCTACTAAGGAAGATATTGCTCGTCTAGTAAACAGGAAACGAGAGTCTGAATTTGGCTCTGGGCGTTTATTTAGTTTTAGGCCCGATGAAGAAAGAAGAAAGTTAGAGCAAGATTTAACACGAGCTAGATTTGCTTTAGCGGGCACCAGAGAGACTTCTATAACAGAGGATCTTACGTCTGGTTTTGGTGCAGGATTTGTAGGCACAGGCGAAACGGCTTCTTTGGGTTTAGCCTCTATACTAGAAGAAGAGGAAGAGCTAGCTGCTAGGGGTAAGATTAAATCTTTCTTTGGAGATCTCACACCCGAAGGCGGTGATCCCGACACTATAACTTACGGCCTTGGACAAGCATTAGGATCAATAGCAGGTATAGCCGCTCCAATAGCAGCTGCAGCCAAACTACCCTTTACAGGTGCTGCAATAGGCACAGGTGCGTTGCTTACTGGTGCGTTAGGTGCTGGTGAAGCGAGTGAAAGAGCTAGAGAAGAAGGCACTACCGAAGAAGAAAGAAATAAAGCCCGAAACCTCGGCATTTTGGTTGGGTTTACTGAGATCCTGCCCATTTCCCGATTCGTCAAACTTGTCGATATGCCTGCGCTTAACAAGCTGGTAAACACCTTTGGCCCAGAAAATGTAAATGGTCTAGGCGAACGAGTACGACGAGCCGCTGGAACAGCAGGGTTTGAGGGCGCACAAGAAGTTGTAGCTGAGTTTTTTCAAAATGCTATTGAAAGTGGGTACAACATAGACCAAGACCTAGCAGAAGGTCTTATACCCGCAGGTGGGTACGGTGCAGGTGCAGGCGGGATTGTGCAGGTTGTCGTTGATTTGTTTACCAAAGGACGCCGCATAGGTGACAAGTCTCCAGAACAGATAGAGCAAGAAGCTCCTAATGTAGCTAAAACTACTGGGCAGATTGTTGACGAAGAAGACTTTGATGCAGCGGGTGACTTAGACGATATAAGTGCTGCGGATTTAAGTAGGGCTGTTGAAGAGCTAACTGGACAAGCATCAGCACCTACGGCAGTCGATCCAGAGTTACAAAAATTACAATTTTTACGTGGGGTTGTAGGCGACACAGTACAGCCCCGCGCAGCTGATGTGACTCAAGAGAGCACTGCAGGAGTTGTTGAACGACGAGAACTGCCAAAGATAGAGCCAACTCAGGAAGAGATAGCTGCGCGAGAAGAGAGAAAAGCGCAAGCAAAAACACTTACAGGAAGAATAACTGAAGAGGCAAGACAAGATCCGAAAGTAGCCGAAGAGATAGAGACCCTTGGTGTTGCAGGTTTTGTAAGAAAGAAGCAGCAGGAACTAGGCGAAGACAGATTCTTTCGTATTTATCTATCTGAAGAAGGTGACGTTACACCTAGTGTTGAAGCTGTTGCTGAAGAAACGCGTGCTGAAGATGCGCCTATAAACAGGGATGTGCTAGAGACATTGGGACTTACTCCCGGTTCTGCTATAGGTAAGTCACTTCTTGGTAGAGATTTAACCAGACCGGGGCCACGGAACGAACTGCAGGAGTATGCAAAAACCGCTAGTGAAGATGCGCAGGCAAAGATAGATGCGGCACTAGAGAACATAAGTGAAAGAAACTTACCTGATGAAGTCATCATAGATGTGCCCGGTAAGATAAGAGCGGGTATTACTGACAAACAATTAAAAGAAGCAGACTTGAAAAAACTGCGTTCTGGAGAGTTTAAAAAGTGGTTCAACGAAGCAAAAGAAAGTGGCGAGAAACGAATTGAGAAGACCATCGCTGGTGAGTTTGAAAACCTAGTCGGTGTTGACCCACTTACTGCTGAAGATAATCAAAAGATACTTAATCTAGTTAAAGAAAAACGTCCCTCCGCTAGAACAAAAGCGGCGGGTACAGACAAAGCTAAGGCTCAAATATTTTTAGGTAAGATGAGTCGTCCGGTGGATAGTCTGTATCTAGCTCTATCTGACACTACTAACCAGAATATAATTTCAACGAAAGCCCAAAAGGAATTAAGCAAGTCCTCGGCTACTGTTGCTAAATTTTTTCAAGATACAGGTAAGACTAATGCCGACGCCACGCTTAAATGGGTTGAACAAAACCTATCACCTCAAGCAAGCGAGTGGTTAAGAGAGACCAAAACTAGCTTAGAAGGCAGAGAAAGCAAAAAATTAAAAGCCGAGTTAGATGCTGTAGGTGTGCCCGAAGGCCAAGAAGCAGGGGTGGCTACAGAAGAAACAGAGGTAACTCCAGAAGTAACGGAGACAACCACAGAAGAAACAGGGCTAGCTCCAAAAGAATCCTACATAAAAGCCAAAACTAGGAAGGCACAAGAACCCAGCCCTGTCAGAGATGTTTCTATAGCAGAGTACCAAGCGGATGCTATTAAGAAGCTGAACGATGCTATTAAAAAGGATGGGGACATAGGTAAAGGTCTTCTGTCTATACCGGACATGATTACGTTTAGAACGCCGTTAGATCCTAAAGCAGAAGCCGCAGTGCGAAGAGGCGATCTAAAAGAGGCTTTAGAGGTTATCAGGCTCACTGTGCCTGACCCAATGCTAAGACGCGCTGCATCGGTGTTAAGAGACCGTGTTGGGGACGTAAAAGTTCAAGTCATACCTAGCGATCAGATGACTGAGCTTACTAACAGGGTGATTAGGGATGAGAAGACAAGAGGGCAGTTAGAAGAAAGCCCAGCGGCAGCGATGTACATACCCACTACAGACAAAGCGCCAGAACTTTCAAATACTGTATTTTTAGACGAGAACAACGGTCTAGCCACAGTCACATTACTGCACGAAGTGACGCACGCAGCTACGTTAAAAGAGTTATCTAATAAAAACTCACCGCTAACAAAAGAGATAGTAAAGCTCCATAAACGAGCGAAAGAAGAACTAGGCGACTTAGAAGGCACCAGAGATCCGTTTGAGTTCGTTGCAGAGGCGTTTAGTAACCCCGCGTTCCAACAAAAACTAGCCCTGTTGCCTGTTGCTAAAGATACAAGAAGTAACTTTCAAAAGTTTATAGATACGGTACGGCGTTACTTGTTTGGGTTCCAGCCGAACAAAGAGTCTATGTTGGATAGGACTGATGCAGTGATAGCTAAAATACTGTCGCCTAGCAGAGCCTCGCTTGACGAAGTTGGCCCTGTCCTGTCTATGGCGGTAACTAACGGCACAGTGGAGAGCATGGTTAAGGGTGCAACTCAAGCATCCAGAATAGCTGCTAAAGCACAGCAAACTAAACCTACACGAGAGATATACGATAGCGTCATGGGTGCTATGTACTCACTGCCCAAGGCAGGCGGTTTCGCTGCATTCTTTGGTATGAACAGTCGAATGATGGCACAGGTAGGCACGGGGCTGTTTAACCTGCCTCAGTTTGAACAGCTGCATAAATTGATCGGTAACCAAGAAGGGGAGATCAAGAAGCAAACTGACGTAGTAAAAGCTACCGCTAAAAGATTGGGTGAGTGGGAGAAGGCTAACCCCGAATTAGTGCCTACGTTTAATGATCTAGTAAACCTAAGCACCATCAAAGGGGTAGATCTTAGAAAGCCAGAGTCAGAGTACAAAGAGGATGCAGACAAGCTAAAGTTCTACAAAGAAAACAAATCTCTCTACGAAAGACTGCCCGGAGTAAAAACTCAATACAATGAAGTGTTTACACTGTACGCAAACATATTGGAGTTGATGAAGCAGAACCTCAAAACCCATGTGAATGAGTTTGTAGAGGACGCTAACACAAAACAAACTTTATCTAACTTGATCGATCAAAAATTATTTGACAGGGCAACCATAGACCCTTACTCCCCTCTTACTCGTGAGGGTAACTACTGGCTTCAATACAACGTAGGCACTGACGCAGATCCTGTATATCAAACATTCGGTAGCCCAGATGCTAGAAAGAGGTTCATGGCAGCGTTGAGGCAAGAGCCAGACGTAGATGATGCAAGCATCAAACCATTTGAAAACGTAAACAAATTTGATTTTGACTCGCTACCTCCTAAATCTTGGATAGCACAACTTGTTGCTGCGTTGCAGGCACCCAAAGCAGATGGCACAACAACAGACCCGCAAGTAATTAATCAGGTTGTGCAGTTATACATAGAGTCCGTGCCAGAGTCTTCGTTTGCCAAGTCATTGCAAACTCGTAAGAATCGAGAGGGTTATCAGAGCAGCGTGCTACAGGGCATGAACATACGGGCGTTTGACATGGCCCGCCAAGCGATAAATACAAAATATACTCGTGAAATATATAGCCTTAAGAGAAGGCTAAAAGAAGAACTAAGAACGAGAGTCGTAAAAGCTAACGAGTTGCGCGGGTTACCCGCAGATAACCTTGCAGTCAAAGAGTACACCAAACTGTACGGCCCCGTAGACTACAAACTTGGTAAGACCAACGTGCAGCGTTTCAGTGAAACTACTGAGTCTTTACTAAATGGCACGTTTGCATGGAGAGCGCAGCAGGCTACAAACCCCACTCGTAATATGTTTGAGAGTTTAGCGGTTGGTGCTAATCAGCTTACCTTTACGGGCATCATGGGAGTCAACGCATCTTCTGCCCTATTGCAGACCGCTGGTCTGCCTATGATCTTGTTACCTTTCTTAGCAGGTAAAACTAGTTTCTCAAGAGCGTTTACGGACATGACAGTAGCCACTAAATTATTTAGCGGTAGCGGATTGTCTAGGCAGGTACGTACAGCGGCTGGAGCAGCAACAGATATAAAAGAGGCTTACATAGGCGCACCCTCTATAGATAACTATTATGAGGTAGGAGAAGACGGGCAGTATGTAGGCATTAAAAAAGGTTTGGAGCTAAACGATGATCCAAACAACCCGTTTTACGTTAGGACAGGAAAAGACGGCAAACCAACTGTCAGCCTTACGCAGAAGCAGTTTGTAGAGGATGTGCAGGGTGTCATCAAAGAAGCCGACGACAGAGGGCTGCTAAACAGAACCATACACGGCGAGATGATTGGCCTAGATATATCGGGTCAGAAAGACGTTAAACGATCTGCACAGTTGTGGAAAGATTTTAACACGTTCATGTCCTACCCATTTCAAATGGGTGACCGTATGCAGAGACAAGTCACTCTTATCTCTGCTTATTTAACAGAAACAGACAGACTCACAAACTCTCCAAACAAGAGTAAAGGCGAACAGAACCTAACGCAGGAAGAAATTAAACAGCGAGCCATACAAGCGGCCATATCTGACACAGAACAAACAGGTGGCACAAACCTGTTGGGGCAAGCTGCGCCGATAGCGCAAAGAAACGTCGGGCGTGTAATGATGATGTTTAAATCTTACGGCCTTACCGTGTACTACCACCAGATAAAACTGATGGCAGACTATATAAACGCTAGGCATAAAGGTGACGAGCAAGCAAAACGCATAGCTCGTAATCAGGTTGCAGGTACTTTAGCGTCCACTGCAGCGATGTCTGGTGTAGCAGGACTTACGCTTTATGGCGCTGTAGTTGGTTTGTTGGATTTGTTCTTCACTGAGGAAGAAGATGAAACTTATGATGCGTTCTTCAGAAAGAATTTAGGAGAAGGGTTTTATAAAGGCGGGGTCAACTACGTCATGGCTCAACTCGGTGTGCCTATAGATGTTTCAGCCCGAATTGGTTTAGCTAATTTAATTATTAGTAGTAACAGATACAACTTTGATCGGTCTGTAGAAGAAAGCATAGTAGATGCTTTGGGTGGTGCTGCTTGGTCTACAGCTAGAAGAGTGCAGAGAGGCGTAACTAAGATTGGCGAAGGGGAATACCAGCGAGGTATAGAAGATATACTTCCTGTATCAATGAGCAATATGCTCAAAGCAGGTCGTTATGCCTCTGAGGGCGCGTTGACCAGAAGGGGTGACCCCATATCCACTGACTTCAATACAGGCACCATCGCCGCTAAGTTCTTTGGCTTTGCCCCTGCTGAATACACCAAAGCACAAGAGATAGCTCAAGACGTTAAGCGTATAGACAAAGCGATTAATCGTCAGCGATCTGCGTTACTTAAAAAACTTTACGTTATGCAGCGTATCGGTGACATACAAGGAATGATAGAAGTTAGAAGAGACATAAGCGAGTTCAATAGAAAGAATGCGAAGCTAGGGCCAAAAGTACCTATAACCGAAGAGACCATAAAGAGATCTATAGCGCAACATATGCGCACTTCTGAGCAGATGTTTAACGGTGTGCAGTTAAGTCCTAACGTGCGGGATGCATTGAAGCTATTTGCAGAGGCGTATGATAGAGGGCCAGCTTTCTTATAAGAAAAGCCCCTAAAACCGTGAGGAAGAAGGGGCTAATCCACAAGGAGAACGAACATTAGATGCTCGTATTAAATCCTATCACATAGTTCTCCATATTCGTACACCCCTTTTCCCGTCCTCTGTGCGTATCCTAGTCACGGTTTTCCAACCCTTAGCTTCGGTTATACGCTTTAAATCTTTTATAGTAAGATCAGTGTCTATACACGGGACGAATACAGATGAGTTAACTACCATAGCGTTCCACAAAATGACTATCTTCACTCCATCTGGAGCTAGCTCATCAGTCCTCAATACGCCTTGGTTCTTCTTCATCCTCTTCATGTTCTGGAGGTGCATCCACAGCGAAGTTAACAACAATTACGTCACTCGACTTTAATTGTAGCAACGTACCCTTACCTAACCGCACTTTATCTTTCTTACCGTCTAGCTTCTCCATAAACTCCTGTATCAAAGAACTGTAGTTTATCTGCTGTTTAGCACACCACTGCCGCAGCGGTTTCGGCAATAGGTAAAGTCTATTTATGTCTGTCTCGTACCTCGCCACTAGCTGTATTCTTGGGTCTTTGTCTGGGACTATCAAACTGTCCACACCAGTGTCCCGTTGTTTACGCAGATCATCAGTGCTGCGTATCTGTAGTATGTTGTTCCAGTTTTCGTATATGTAACTGTTCAGTATCTGCTCTGCAGGTACGACCATGTTTTCCGTCATCTCTTTATTGTGAACCAACACCTTTATTATCCAGCGATATATTAGTTTGGTGTCGTACTCCAGAAGACCCATCTTGTTGCATATATGCAGAGCGGTCATGGTGCAAGCAGCACCTGCTGACCAGAATCTATTTTTTGCCGATAGGTCTGCATCCATATCAATCTTCTTCTGAACCTCGCGAAGAAACTCTTTGATCTCATCTAGGTTCTGCATAACGTAACGGACAAATAGCTCACCGGCAAAACCGTAGTTCTTTTTTATTTCGTGAGAAAAGGCATCTGTTTCAGATTTAGACTGACTACCTGAGAACATCTGCTGTACTTTTACTTCCAATATTCTTTGTGCCTCTGCTTCTGGTGCCTCTTTAGCACCGCGCACAATCTCTACAAGACTAGCGTTACCGCTAGATACCGCTATAAAGTTCCACGATAGTCCGGTCACACGTTCTGCGTTAGCACTGCCCACCATACGCCTACGCTGCTTACCACTAACTATTTGATATGCAAGATCGCTAATAGCGTCTGGATCTTTTTGCATCTGTGTAAGTTCGTCCATGTACATAGGTAGGTTGTGGTACACCTCACCTCTGTGCATTTTTATGCTATGGGTGTCCTTCTCATACAAAAGAAGTTCCTCTGGATCGCCCCATACTGACAGTCCAGCCTCCATAACAGTGGTTTTACCAAACCCTGTACCCCCGCTGTGCAGGTGCATCATTGAGCAGTGTATGGGTAACATCTCCATTAGAACGGAGCCAAAGCTAGTACCAACAACGTATTGGTGTAACTCAAAGCCCTTTCTGTTGTAGAAATTAATCATCTCCTTCCAATCTTCTAAAGAGCCTTTTGGCACCATGTGAGGAAAGAGGGCCGCTGTTGTACCAGATGCAGGGTTAAACTCGGTGCGGTCAGCGAAGATCTCTCTGTCGCCTAACACAAAAGATTTCATATCTTTGCTAGTCCAACCAAATTGTCTATGGGCTTCATCAGCTACAGTTGTGGTCTGCAATTCGTTTACCCACGTAGCTGTATAGCGCATAAGTTCATCCGGTTTATCTACTACTATGCCGTGCATACTAACAGCTTTGCGGAGTTCTTCACGGGAGGTTACGGACGTTAGCGGCACTGTAAACTCGCGCACTCCGTCCCTCGGCAAATGCAGTCTTAGGACTATGGATTCACCCGTCTCAGAATCAACAATACGTTTAACAACGTAGAAGTCGTTGTGGTAAATAAGTTTTTCGTCAACTGTTCCATCAGGCCCAGATGTACGCACGTACACGCCGCCGTTAGTACCTCTAAAGTAGGGTTTGGGGTACTGCGGTATGTTGTAAACCTGCAACTGTGAGTTGGGCCGATTCGCCATAGGCGCTTCTACTACGTTATCCGCTTCCTCTGCTTCCACCACTTCTGTACCAAGTGATATGGGGGAACGAACTTTGTGCCAGTTAGGGCAATGAGGGCATATGTCTGGGTTGTATTCATCAAACTTCGTGCAGAGATACGGCCCTTTTATTAGGTTTACCTTCTCTACGGTCTTATCTGGGCTGTAATCAGGGTGCTTCTTTGATATGTGGTGTATGGCTTTATCTGCATCAGAGCAGAACTTGGCTATAGAAAGACCTGCTCTCCACATAGGTTCAGAACAAGTCTCTTGATGTAACGTCAGCAGTTCTATCTGCTTACACCCGCCCTCTTTCACTTTACTAAGTATGTTCTTAAACTTTGTATCGTTGTTACCCATCAGCTTCTGCATTAACGCAGTGTCGGGCTGTATCTTTAACTTGTTCGGCAGCGCCACACTACCTGCACCCAGCAGCTCCGAGAACTTATCGAAGTCAACTAGGGACGGTGTGTCTACCCCAAATTGCAACACCTGTGTGGGTGGGTCTGTCTTGTAGTTGTGTGTAAGTAATACCCTTAAAACTCTAGCAGCATCGCTAGTTACCGCTGGGTCAGCGGCGAACTTATGTTCTGCGCAGAGTTGCTTTAATCTCTCTGCTACAGGAAACCAATCCTCTAATATGACAGACTCTTCTAAGCACCAGTATGCGTGTATACCACGCCCAGAACTTATTATTAAAGGTTTAGGTAGATGAAGCCCTTTGTGAAACTTTCGTAGTTCAGTTAACGCTTCTTTTTGGTCTACAAAATCTTTAGATGGCCCACAGTCAAGATCTAAGAAAAATGACTGTATGCGACTTACATTGTCTACTCTACGAGATCCACTCTCTTTAAAAGTTGCTAGTGCGAAGTATGTATCGTAACCGCTGTCGTCAAACTCACGAGCAGCATCAATCAGTTCGTTAATAGATTCATAGAACTGTTGTACCCTTTTATCTTGCTTGGGTTTTAAAGCTAAGAGGCAGTACCAACCTTCGCTATGCAGCACTCTCTCTAAAAAATCTTTCGTTTGCATCCGCTTTGTCCAAAGTCAGAGACACCACGGCAGGGGGGTCAGAGCCACTGTCCCCCTTTTCGGTACAGCAATGCGAGTGTCCTAGCCGTGGCGAAACTATGAGATATTTAGTCGTCCCAATCTTCAAGAACGTCTGCTATATCTTCTGCCTCTTTCTTTGGCGCAGCAGTCTTCTTAGCTACCTTTTTCGGTTCCTCTACCTCTTCATCCTCAAAAGGATCTTCTTCAACTTTGGCTGGTTCTTCAACCATACTAAATGGGGTATCGTCACCGAAGGTAAACCCGTCAGTGGCTTCAAATGGCGATACATTCTGCCTCTCTGCTAGCTTCAATACTTGCACGCTTTTCAACCGCAGAGACACACCAGCACCCATAGATCCGCTATAAGGCACCCCAACAATAGCAATGTTCACAAGACTACCTGTGGTTAGTTGGAACTCTTCTGGTAGTTCTTTAACCTTAGCGTCGTACTGTGTGGGTCTTTGGGTCTTTTGCCCGTTGTAAGAACCCTTCAAAGACGCTTTGTAAGAGAACATTTCATCCTCTTCTTTTTTAAATGCGTTCTTGTACGCGGGCCAGTTCTTCTGCTTCTTCGATTCGTACAGCGTTTTCATAAAAGAATGCAGCTCTTTCGCAGCATCTTTATTCATCTTAAAGTTAACAGAGTACTCGGCACCGTCGTCTAAAGAACCACATGGAACACTTCTGTTCTCTGTAGCACTCCAGTTGTAGGTGCGGTCAAGTTTCGGGTACATCGCCTCGACGTTACTTACAACGTAGGCAGCAGATACTTCTTCAGACATATTGTTCTCCTTTAATGTCTATGCAGGTTTTAGGTTCGCTAAATACAAATCCATCGGTCTCAGTGAACGGTACGTGCCTTGTCATAGGGCGCACGTTCATGGCTATCGCCTCATATACCTCTGCTTTGCTTTTTAGCTCCCCCACTTCTTCTATCTCGGCGTCTTTCAAAACCCGCATGGGTCTGAATCTCAGCCTTGGTATGTAACTTTCTTCAAAAATGATTCGGGTCACTACCATCGTTGCGGACGTATCATGCTTCGCCAAATGTTTGGCATAGTTCTGCATGGACATCCACCCACGGTTTGCATCACCGAACAGCGCCGTTGCTGGCAGCTGTAACTGGTAGATGTTTTGTAAGTCTTCTTCAAACACTACAGCTAGCCGCTGCGAAAACTTACATGCCCTAGAGTTGCCTTGACCAGAACCTTTTATATTCTGAGTGCAATCAAGGCATCTAGGAGCCTGTCTATCAGTAACATTGGGGTCTGGCTGGCGTGTATTAGAAGACCAACATACGGGTGCGTTAGTAGAAGATTCATTGTATGCCCCTTCGTAGTACATCCGTGCAATTGCGTTAGCGTCTACGACGATTACATCAATTGTGTTTGAATCTAAGACAGCTTCGCCGTTTGGAGTTACCTTACGAAACTCCGCCCCTCTGGTACTGATTCGCCTCAAAAGTCTTCATCCACATCAAAGTTTTCTAAGACTTCTTCCATCGCGTCTGCTTCACCAGCCGCCTCTGCTTCAATTTCTTTCTGCAGCAGTGCTTCCACGACTGCATCCAGCTTGAATCTGTAGGTCTTGCCTATTTTGACGTAGGTGTTTTGCGGGATCTCTTTCTGTCGAACCCAAGCACGAGCGGTGCTAACACTTACGTTAAAATGTTTTGCCACATCTTCGATACCAACGAACTCACTCATTTTGTTTTCCTAATGGTAACTTGGAACTCGCTATTGGTATTTAGTCCTTTCGGCACCAATTCTGGATTATCCTCCAAAAACTGTGAGACAGAAGATTGGTGTAGGCGTTTCTCAAGTAGTTCGGGAACTTCATTCTCAAGAACAAACTTATGTAACGCCTCCCAATCATCAGTCCAGTAACGAGTCCTAACTGTTCTATAGAACGTGCCAGAGTCAGTCTTTACACTTTTAAGATCATTCTCTTTCAAGTGTTTTAAAAGTTCTTCTTTTACTAAATCTTGCTGTTTTTGCAGCGTATTATCTTTCGCAGTAAAACTTTCTTTGAGCCTAGTACGTTCGATCTTAATCTTTAGAAAGGTGCTTACACACCGATCTAAGTATCCTTGTCCTTCCACGCAATCACTCCTAGTGACGATCCACTAAATATAGTGACAAACTACACGCTAATCAAGCAATTCGTTGTATAAATCGATAATTTTAGTGTGTACGTTGATTCTATTATCTAATAGTGCGTACATTTTCTTTTCTACGGGCGAACCTTGCAGTTGCACAACAGTGCATTTGTGGTCTTGTCCCGACCTATGCACACGAGCATTTGCCTGTGCGTATGTTTCTAAAGAACTCACTGGCCCCCACCAGACAACCGTATTAGCGGCGGTCAGCGTTATACCGTGCGCTGCTGCTTGTGGTTGGATAATCAATACTTGCGGGGTCGCTGTTGTTTGAAACGCTTTGAATATCTCGGTGCGTCTATTTGCACTCACATCACCACGAATCATCTCGGTGGGAATGTTTTCTTTTCTTAACTTGTTCATCAAGATGTCGATAGTGTGTTTGAACGGCACAAACACCAACACTTTTTTACTTGATTCGTCTATTACCTCACGTAGAACCTTGTATCGGTACTTGATATCAAACTCAAGTGACTCGCCATCATCGGTGTAGACTGCACCAGAACTTATTTGCAGGAGCTTATTCATATTCACAGCTGCGTTGACAGACGTTATCTGCTCTCCGCTAGCTTGAACAATCATCTTATCCCTAAGTTCTTTATAGTATTTCTTTTGCTGTCGGGTAAGTTCGACCTCACGTTTGGCGTACACCATGTCTGGCAGATCCAGACACTCATCTTTTGTAAAACGTATGGCTGGCTGCAGTGCTTTAAACACTCTGTCAGTAGCATCTTCCTTGGGAATCCACTTAAAGTTAGTGATCTTCAACATCATTTGGTCTCTAAAAGACCCGAAGAATCTAGGAACTGCGGTTGGGTTTATGATTTTTGCTAACCCATACGCATCAAGTGGACTCTGTGCGGCGGGTGTACCCGTCATCATCCATACCCATGTGTGCGGTTGTATCAGTTTGTTAAGTGTCTTCCATCGATTAGTCTGCACGTTTTTATAGTGTGTGGCTTCATCGACAATAATTAAATCAAACCCGCCGTTAGCAATGTCATCAGCGACTATCTCGACGCCATCGTAGTTAATAATTACGAAGTCCACATCGCTATTTATAATCTCCCTTCTCTTCTTAGCTGCACCGTAAGCTATGTCTACTGTGCGGTGCATAGCGAATGTGAAAAGGTCTTCTCGCCATGCTGAGTCCATGATAGACAGGGGACAGATGACCAACGCACGACGTATGTAGTTGTTCTTCATTAAGTAGTCAGCAGCCCAAATCGCGCTGGCTGTCTTACCCGTACCCTGTTCGTTGAAACAAAAAGCGCGTTTGTTCATGGTGAAGAACTCAGAAGTTGTCTTCTGGTGGCGCATCGGTGAGTACTTTCCCGTCCACTCATATCGTGTAGATATTGGGGAAGGCACTCTTATATTTAGATTTTTAAGTACATGGGTCTCTTCAAGTCCCCAGTTCACCAGCACTTTATTGGCTGTTAAACATTTGCTCTTAGGAATAACACTAGTTACTTTCCGGGGATCACGTAACGTAAGCAACAATGCTTTGTTCTCTATCACCTTCATAGCCAGACAAGCTCCACGTCCTTGCCCTTAAGATCGCGTTTAGTTCTGGCTATGTCGATGTCATTTAGTTCTTTTACTTCTTTATCGCACATCTCTGACGCAATAAATAATTCAAACATATAGCTAATGAAATCTAACTTGTCATCAAAGTCAGATACTTTCTTGATGTTCACTTGTTCTCCTAAAACGTAACTGAGCCTAGTTTTATTTGCCGTTTCTGCTCCTGTTCTTACTAGGACTCTCCAATCGGTAACCGTCTTTGTTTGAGCCACCTTCACTTAACATCTTATTGTGGCTTACGTCTTTACCTTCTCTGTTCACTTTCTTCTTGTCTAGCTCACGTCTGGCACGTTGTCGTTCCATACGATTCTCATGTTCACCTCTAGCCCTCTGCTGTCGGTATTCTTTTTTATAATCACGTTGTCTTCTACGCATCACCTTCTCCCGTTGTGCGGACACTCCATAACTTGACACCACTGCCTACATAATCCACTAGGCTTAGGGTTCCACACATCTACTGTATAGGCAGTCTCCATTGTTGAAAAGTTACTCATCCACTTATCCCACAACGCATCCGCTTCGTATTGTTCGTATGTGCTTCTTATTAAATCCTCACACACTACAAACAGTAGTCCAGCCCTGATCGTATCCACATTAGGGAAATGCTTGAATGTAGCCATAGCCATCAACTCTAGCTGCCCTCTATCCGCATAGCGTGAGGACTTTCCGGTTTTGTAGTCCACTACATACGCTAGACCTTCATCCTCGTTTAGTACGATTAGATCTGCTATACCTCTCCACCACACATCGTCCTCGTAAAATCCGCATGGCTCCAAATCTTCTGTAAGCCCCATCTTATGTTCGCATAGCTTGTCGCCCTTCTTCCTTCTAAGGGCATCCAATGAGTTCTTTGCATACAAAAATCTTTCGGGTAACTCTTCGTTGTCCCGCACATATTTCTCTGCTGCTTTATGGAACTGATCCCCATATCGGATGGCTTCAGTAGTTCTAAAGGGGTACTGCTTAATAACTTTTTCGTAGTAGAACTGTTTTGGGCATTGTTGATATGCCTTTATTTTACTAAACGACCAAGGTGCAGCACTCATACGGGCACTGTATTCTCTGCCTTTAAAGTCAGCTTGTGGTCTGCCCAGAATATGTCCTCGGACAAAACGAAGCTAGGTGGCACTTGCGCCCACTCAATCCGTAAGTTGGGGAACCGTTCTCTGTGACGGTGCAACGCCTCGTACATAGCTTCCATATTCGTATAGTTGCCATCCATGTAAGGCGTACCAATAAACAAAATTATGTATTTCATTTCGCTGTTGTCTCGTTTGATGGTTCGTCGTAACGTGGCGCTCTCATCTCACCAACTCGCAAAGCACGCAACTCGACTATAAGCATCGCCATGAGAGCATTGTCAACTGTCATTGTTTGGTGACCTGAGATTCTCTCAAGTAACATTTCCGCGTCCCATACGAGGTCATCAGCAATCTCTATGCGTGCATTTCGTTCTTTCTCAAAACGACTATTGTCCAGCTGCATCGTATCTATCATTCACAATCTCCATATGCTTTAGCTACACCAGACTCGCAATCAAGCGGCAGACCATGCGCCCACGTAGGTACAACACGCATACACTCTTCTATATACGTCCTCGCCTCTTGTGCTTCGTCTTCTTTAACACACACCACTAATGAGTCGTGTACTGTCAATACGATCTTGTACTTAGCAGATATGCCTAACATCTGCTCCCCGATTATACATCTTGCTAGTGCCTGACACGCATTCTCTACAAACTTGCCACCGTATATCTTGGTTCGGCCTTTTCTAGTTTTGTAGGTGTATTCGTACCCACGCTCACCGTTCTGTGCGCGTAGGTCTTCGTAGCGCATGACCAATCCAGAGGGTAGAGACACCGCTGATTGGTTCGCCAATGATCGTATTACGTCATGACGGCCAACTCTAGTTGATACTTTGTTGGCTAAATTTTTAATCATAAACTGTGAGTCTCGCCACAGGCGGCTGATGTTCCCATTAGACTTACGGTATATATCTATGATACGTCTGGCTTCTTCCAAATCAACGTCTACACCAAACGTCTTCAACTGTGCTTGGAACTTTGCAGATCCCATGCCGTAACCAGCACCAAGTATAGTGGTCTTGCCGACAAATCTTTGGTCTTTATTTATCTGATCTTCTGGCAGGTTATAAATACGCGATGCCATCTTGACGTATACATCTTCTTTATCGTTAAACGCCTGTACCAGATCTCCCTGCCCAGCCAACCATGCCAATACCCTTGCTTCAATTTGAGAAGAGTCACAGTCAATCAAAACACAGTTATCGGGAGCTAGTATGCTTCTCTTTAAATGTTTACCGTCAGGGCCACGACTCGGTAGGTTCTGTAGGTTGATCTTGTCCGAACCGCCCCACCTGCCTGTGTGGGCAGCGTAGTACCGAAGCGGAATCGGCAAAGCCCCGCGCTTCGCTATATCTATGAACCGTTGGGTTCTTGTTTCTTCTAACGTGCTCTTGTTGCCTAGTCGCGCTGCTACTAATACTTGTACTTCATACGATGGGTTTTCTGCTAAAGCTTTGAAGCCATCATCTGTTTTAGCGAATGCATAGGCTTCTTTGTCTGTAGTGGGACTAACCTTCGTTGGTGGTTCCACCCCGTTCTGCCGTAGCAACTCGGCAAACTTATCATTAGACATTAAATCTTTTTTACTAACCCCTGCCTCAAGCATGAGTTCGTCTTTGCGGTCTTTGACATTTTCTAAATGAGACTCTAGCAACCCAAGGTCTAACTCCAGCACTGGTTCAGTAAACATACGCAGTGTGGCGTCGATTATCTTTAGTTCTTGTTTAGGAAAGCCCCGCACCATGATGCCAAACAGCTTATAAGTAAGCTCAACATCGTTGATGCAGTAGTCTCCATAGCGGTCTAATTCATCCTCGGTAAAGTCCCCACGGCGTTTACCTTTAGCGTCTAGCACCTCTGTGCCTTTCTCACCGATACCGTACCGCTCTGCAAGCGCCTTGAGACTTCCACCAACCTCGACCCCATGTACAGCCCGCCCAATGCAAAGAGTGTCAGCCCAAACGCGAGGATGAATATCAAAGAGCCAAGACAGTATAGCGCCATCGAACATAGTGTTGTGAGCCAGCACCATGCTGTTTGCCCAATCGAACCCATCGAAATACTCTTTAAGTTCTTCATGTGTACCGCTCGCCCATTCAGTGTCACCGTTGTTAACCTTCACAGATACACCGATGATCTGAAATCTAGGATCTCGTATGTACTCTTCTGTGGTCAGCTTAGTTAGTGAGAAGTCCTTACTGTAAAAGGTTTCAAAGTCTAGCGTTATAAGATCCACCTGCTCCCCTTATTTAACAATGCACTTGCAAATCAAGTGCGGCCCGTACTGCCTACACAACTTCATTTCTGCTTGTGGGTGACACTCAACGTGTTCTGGGGACATGTACTTCCATTGAGCAACGCCCCCATGTGTAGAACACCCACTGAGTAGAATAAGGAGGGCTAACCCCCTCACTCGTTCTCTACCTCAAGCACCTGCTGGATCTCACACTGCACGATCTTGGGCATCTCTAAGAAGTTACCGTTACCGTCTTCGGCAGCGAACCGAGCTTCTTCCTCGTTCTTGGCCTCGACCTGTACGCGCCTACGTACAGTTTCTTCCAGCGTGATGTTGTACTTTTTCATTCAACCCCCCAGCCGCTTAATTTCAGCGTCGATATAGAACTTTATTTTCTTCGCGTCACGCAGTTCGTCGCTGTGCGAAGACTGTCCGTACCTATAGCACGCTCTGAATATCTCACCAATCTGTGCGTTCATATTCTTGTACGAGATCAAGTCCTGCAGCTCTTTTGCCTTAGCTGGTAGCTCATAATATTTAGCAGTAGAACCGTCTGATACTCCGCTCGTAACAACACTTCCAGCTTTGTCACCAACCTTGGCTTTAGCAGCTTTAGCAGCTTTAGCAGCGGGCGTGTCATATCTGTCATTTAGAGTGATGTACCCTGTATCAATGGGTTGTTTGCGGGGTCTTCCCCTCTTTCTCTTCTCCATGGTAATTCTCCACTATTGTTATACGGTTTAAGGGCACGACTTTAAGTTCGTATATGCCTTCATCAAAGTCATGCTCAAATCTATCAACAAAGTATTCTGCATACTCTTCATTGGGAAAAGGCCCAAACGTAGTAACTGACTCGTTTGTTGAGTGCGTACACCAGACTACATATTCTGGCTCTTCGTGTTCATCATTTATCATTTTGACGGCCCCAGTGTTTCTGCTGCAGCCAAGTGGTCAACGCCTGTTTGTGTCTGGCGCTGCCGTACCAAACTAACCCCTGCATCAAACGATAAAGCACCCGCTGATAGGACAGAGGCGCATCAGTCCCAGCACGACCAGAATTATTTATCCTGACCGCGTGTTTACGAACTTCCTTTACGGTGTATTGCATATCCACAAACTGATTCCAGTTCTGCTGAACAGCAAGCGCGTAAGTAGTTTTAGGTGCGTGTATCGCTTCAGATATTTCTTTAGTCATAAAGGCGTCAACCAACATCTGCAGGTCATCGATATTCGTACCCGCGTATCTGTAGTACTCCGTTTGATCCTTAGATGACAAGTCAGATGCCACCTCTGGTACTTCTGGTGCTTCTGGTGCTTCTGGTACTTCTGCACTCTCTACCTGTTCGACCTTTGGTTCTTTGGGCGGCAGGGGAAAGACTCTAAGTTTCTTGTCTTCTTTCTTTTCTTCTTTCTCTTCTACCTCTACCCTTCTTTCTAAAGTCTCTATAAGAACAGGCTCTCTATCCGAGAACTTCACAGACTTGCGATAGATGAGGACATACTCTTTTTCCTCTTCTATGTAGGCACTAACGTGGTATCGCCACTCGTTTGGGTTACTCAGCGTGGTAAAGTCAACTGTAATGCCAGACTTGCTTTTCAAGTTACCGAGAAAGATATCGTTTACCACGTAGCCGTTTACCTTTCTTTCTCCGCACTCGACTATTTCGTAAAGCCCGTCTTCAATAATAGAAGCACCCTTTGGTAAAGGCGCTTCACGTCTATGCCGCAGCACTTTTTCAAAAATCATCCCTGTGCGTAAAGATTCAAATTTCATTCCTTTCTCCTTTTAGTTTCCCCGCGCAGCTAATGAGAAGGTCGTTGGTTACGTCCAACACGTTGTCCTCATTAACTATCCAGCTCAATCCGCCAGCGTCACTTATCTCCTGTAAATTCTTTAACTGTAAGGGCGTTGGTTTATTCCGCCCCGCTTTGCACTCAATGCCAAAGAATCTACCTTCATAGCAACCTACGATGTCAGGCACACCGCTCTTACCGTAGCCGCCTGTAGCAGGAAAGAAGTAGTAAGCACCTAACTCGCGCAGCTGCTTAGTTACTTTTGCTTTTACTTTGCTTTCGGGTGTTGCTGCCATTGGCTGCTTTCAGTAAATCTTTTATTTCAGCAAGCTGCTCTGTTATCTCCTGAATAGCAGACAACAACTCACGCACTTCGTGCTCTTCCAACTCGACGGTCAACCTGCCCATCTATGTTCTCCTTGTAACTGGTATCAAAATCAGGTGTAAATTACACCTGATTTCAAAGTGGGGGGCAGGGTACGAGGGCTAGCCTCGTCCAAGCATCCGGTTGAGACTCCCCATCACTAGAGAGTCATACCCCAAAATCTGTAGTGATCGACGCGATTAGATCAGTATGAAGAGGCCATGATCTAACCCCCGTGGGTTGATCGGCATCGCGCCCTTTCTTTAAATCTCTAATACTTAGAGACCGGAGAGTCGGACATCACTACCTGCCCGACTACTAGTGTCACCCACTTACCATTCGTTCAACCTTCAACGATAAACTTGTTGTCATCGTAACGCCTGCCTACACCTTCTATGTAGTTCACGGTTCGGCTTTCGACAACCATCAACATCAGCAACTTGTCGCCTATGTCTTTTGGTAATTCGTCCACCGAAGCATAATACCCATCAACTACCATGTCAACACAACTCATACCAATACATCGTAAATTGATACGTCCTGTATCAAAATCTACGTATATATAGTATTCCGCGTCATTCAACGCTGGCTTGGACATAACTAACATCTTCAGAGCAACGAAGCCCCACATCAGGTAAAAACTTACCTTTTTCTGCTATCTGTAGTTGGAACAGTTTATCCAGAATATGGGCAGGTATATCATCCTGTGTAGGGTACACCTGTTCCTTCCCCACAATGCTTTTCCATCTACTTGTGTCATAGGTTTCAACATCAACTGCACGTATCTTTTTACCGTCCTGCCAGACCAACGCACCTCTACTAGATACTGTTGAATCTTTATTGAACTCCCTAGCTTCCTTAAGCTCATCTAGCGTTTTGTTAATGCTTGGCACTGAGAACTCATGCCCTGCATTCCTCAACGATTCCAACTCAATCAGCAAAGCATCACCAGCAGCACCGTAGGTGTTAACACCAAGATCACTTTGAAGCTTTTTAACGGTGGCTTTTAGTTCTGCATTGCTGTTGTCTATACCATTCTTAAAGTCATGAAAGTAGTAGCTGTTGACCTGATCGGTAGTTACGCGAACTAGGTGTGCTTTACACTGACGTAAAAGAGTATTTACATTCTTAGACATAGCCATGTGGTGCTGTTGAGAGTAAGTAGCATACCGATTGTTCATAATGCTGGGTGCCCTGACAACAAACTTAGACTCGCCCCCCTTATCATAGTAATTGTCAAAGCCAATCCACCCACGAGAGAATGTCTCATCTGGGTGATATACGTGCAGGGACGTACTGCTTTTTCGGCTGAACCGCAGGTGAGGCATTACCTCTCGTAGATGATGCGCTAGGTTATGTGCCCTGTAACTAACACGCTTCACACCATCTTGTGGTAGCCGGTCAAGGTCATGGATTCTTGTCACGCTTAAATCCTCCTCGTATTCCTCAAGCTCTTGTACTCTAGCTTGCTCGTATAAACTAAATGCTTGAACCACAGTCTTCTCCTTAAATCTTTGTGTTATCAATGTGTAAGATCCTGCCTGTGTCGGTGTCGAAACCTTTGTTGTTCAACACACACCACAGAACCGGACAGTCCCATCCATTCAATCTACCGTCGATATAACCGTCAGTAAAAACGATTACCGCTTGAGGGCGAATGCCCTGACCGCGCATATATGTCGGTACGCAACTCACCCTTGTGCCACCGCCCCCTCTCGGTTTAGTGGTCTTGACAAGATCATCTATCCTCTCGATCTCGTAGGATTCATCACCTGCCACCTCGGTATCCCAATATAGAAGGCGAACCTTCTCTGGCCTGACAGATTTACAGATGCCTACGATCTCAGATAAGAACTTGTCGATGTGGCGGTACACCGAACCAGAGGTATCCGATGCTATGACTAGCTCTTCAACCTTTTCTGATAGCGTGCTAGGCATATAGATGCCCGCGCCGATGTACCTGCGATTAGGTTTCGCCCATGTGCCGAAGTCTTTACCTGCACAAGTCTGATAAGCAAACTCGCGTAGTGCTTCGAGCCAATCGATCTGTGGCTCAAGCAACTCCCCGATAGAACCCATTGCCCCACCCGATCCGAGCTTGCCAGCGGCGATTGCACCCTGACGTAACGCTTGGTCGATCTCAGTGCCCACGCTTTCCTTGGTAGCTTCGTCTATAGCTTTAGCCCCTTCAAAATCGTGTTCATCAAAACCATTACTCTCGCCCGGCCCGGACTGAGGTTGTTCTGTTCCTGTTGAAGGTTTACTAGAACCACCGTTACTGCCCTTGCCCTGACTTTTAAGTGAGTCGTACACCTGTATTACAGTCATGCCACGATACTTCTCGTCGTACAGACCTGCATACTTGCCAGTGGGCATCGTCGCGAAACCGTCCCTGTTCTCGTCAGATATCTCAAGATTGATAACGAAGTCCAACGACATATTCGTCAGCTTAGGATCTTCTGCCCAGATGTTCTCGTAGACATCCATGTGCTTGTAGATCTTGTGACGGTTCTCGTGGAGCATGACGAACCGTAGTTCGGGATCAGTTATTTCACTGACCATCGTTCTACTGTACCTCTCGTTTAGGCCATCAGTCATCGCAGTCGGTAGGTCATCACCGATGCTCTTGTCACCGACCAACAACGTACCTGCGATTTCTGTATACCTCTCGTGAGAGAAGATCGTGAACGCTGCACGATCCAATCTCTGCTCTTCTGTTTGAGCTTTTACTGATAACGTAACCATTTACTTTTCCTTGCTATAATTATTTGTTGGGCAACGCTCTCTAGGTTATAAGTCTGTCTTACAAACCCACCCCCAAATTCGTTGCCCCTGTACCTCCTAAAACCTAAACCTTTAGCCATTAGGAACGCTTCGTCGTAGTCACTGGCAAACGCTAGGAAATGAATCACGTAGCGCGGGTTGCCATACGTATCGTTGTGGACTCTGAAGAAGTCATGTCCCAACTCGGTAGCCACTTTGTGGTCAAGATGACACTTATTCATATCTACCTCTTATCGCCCATGAACAGCGTTGCGTTGTCACGTACCCAACTAGAGAACTCCTCGGATCTTGTGACGATGCGGTTGTGCTTGTAGGTATCTTTCAATGCGCTACGTGCGAACATGGCTTGCGGTTCTTTCGGTAAACGTCTTACGTACTTCATCCACGGATTGATTAGCTGTGAATCCATTGCACCCAATACTTTACTGATAGTCATGATGATTGCTGGAGCAGAAGTAGGAACTTCCAAACCCTCTGGATCGCGCTTGATGTCTTCGATGGAGTGCAGTTGCCCGACCATCGTGACAAACGCCATGAGATCTGCCCCCGCTCTGGCACCGATAGCACCCATGAGTGCAGCTTGCAGTGTGAACTTATCCACGTTGCCCTCGCACGTTTGGAGTATGTCCGACGCTGTGTGCAGGGATCTGGGTGTGACAAACGCTGTTCTTAATTCTTTCGGGTGAAAGATGTAAGGGTTGTCTTGCGGGCTTACGTCCTCAAACGAGTCCATAATCTGTGGATACTCTCTGGCAAACCCTAGAACTGCTGGATGCAGGTCATTGGGTAGTCCGAAGTTTACGATCCAATCTTTAGCGGTAGGCTTCTGCATCCGCACCGAGATGATGGCGTTACGCTTGTGCGCTTCCATCACATCACCCACGTTCTCTGCCCCAAGGTTAGTAGTCGCAAATACGATACTGTCCTCGTGCAGTGTGTACGCCCCAATCTTGCGTTCCAACATCAGCCGCCGCAGTGCATTCTGCACCGCCCGATTACACTTGCCGAATTCGTCCAGCATGATAATCACAGGCTTGTTGGTATGAGCGCCTAGCTCTTCATTGGTAACAAACCGGACAAACTTGCCAGACTTATCCACCTCAGATATTACGGGGATCATGATGTCACCGACATCTTTAGTGGTGCAGTCGCAGTAGAACGCAGTGTAGTTCGTGGTGTAATTTACACCTGTAGTGCTGTCTGACGGCTCGTCGTCGGGTTTCTTCTTTGCATTTAAATTATTGGCGATAATGCTCAAGAGCGACGACTTGCCGGTGCCCATGTGACCTTCGACCAATACGGTACGCTTCGGCCCTACGTGTGTGACAAGATCTGCTGTCTGTTCAAGATTCAAATTTAGATGTGCTAAAGCCATGTTGTTCTCCTAAAAACTTTATGGTTAGTCAAGTGACGGTAGTGAGTTTAAGATCTCGGTAGTTTTATCCTGTACATCGGATCGATACCCTTCGTTGTATCTGAGCTTGTCCATGTTGAACTCGTCATCAAATAGGTTAGTCAGGGAGTCATGCACACGACGCATGACGGGATCGTCGTTGTAGTTAAAGGTTTCAAGAACCTCTACCGCTTCGCGTATCGCATCGGCGTCAGTGTCCTGATACCGTTGCTTATGCACTTTCTTGAGACCGTCGCGCACTGATTTCCACACCTCTTCTTTTAGGTGCGTCATGCGTCCACGGTACTGCTCTCGTTCTTTGGCGAGCACAACGTCATGCTCGTTCTGGTAGTACTCATCCATAGCCTCAATCGCTTCGTCCGACAACAAGGTACGTTCATCGTCCGCTAGCCGGTCGAATGAATAGTCGAAGTAGAACTTGGTCTTGAGAGCTTCTTTGGTGGGGTAGTCATCTGGGTTATGCAGCCCACGGTACAAGACTTGGTCGTTCTGCACCGCTTCGTCATACTTGTCGTAGAACTTATCCAGAGCTTCATCGTGACTCTGCTGGATTTCGCTCATGGCCTTCACCCAAACATTAAGCTTGGCTGTAGGTATGACTCGGTTCTTCGCATCGTCCCACGGCTTGGACAGTTTGTAATGAACGGTTCTTGCTCTACCCTGCCAGTATTTAACAGTATCGAACTCTGGACTGTTGGCGAGTAGCTTCTTCACACCAGACACTTCGGCCTCTGCACCAAGCTGGTTCTGCACCTTTAGCTGTCTCGTAGACTCTTCGTCCTTCTTAGTTGTTTGAAAACAACCCATGCTCAATCGCGCTGACGAAAATGTAGACTTCATGGTAGGTATCGACACACCTGCCTGCGTAGCTGTGTCCAGCTTACTGTCAAATGTTTCGTCACTACTGTCGTACAGATTGTCCTCGAAGGTGTGAGTTACACCAAATTGCTTTGTGAGTGCATCTTGGGCTTTGTTTTCCGCAAACCACTTACTCGCGTCCGATAGTTGTTTTGCAATAGCTCTAACTTTCTCCAGACGCGCCTGATCTGCCTGTATAGCTCGCTGTTTCATTTCTTCCTGTTGGATCTTCTCCAACTCTTCATGCTCGTCCATTGCTGGCTCCTCGGTTATTAAGTTTCCAAACTCAGTTATCATTTACGGTTCTCCAATTTGCAAAGAAAGTGAATGACTGTGAACGTCACAGTCGCGGCGAAACACATCCAAAAGGTTATGCCTTGCCTATTGCTTACGGGTACGGTGATATCCTCCACCACACCCAGCAATGCTATGTAGGTCATAAGTCCCAATAGGACTGCGACCACTCCTGATATCTTTTCTATGTTCATACTTACTTCCCAATGTGTTGAATGTCGGACGCGGGTATCACCTGATACGCGCCCTTGTTGTAAGCGGGAGCCACGGTGTACGTTACACCTGACTTACCGCCGCTCTCGTTTCGGCTGACGTTGATAGGCCGCGAACCAGCATCATGCGATGGGTACATAGCTTTCTCATCGGCAATACGAACCTGTACAGGTGTAAGGCACACCTGCATCTCACGGAACACGCGCTTGCGCGGAACCCTGCGTAACATCTTGTACCGTCTCAAACGAAACACCTCCAATGTCGAATTTTGAACTGTCGAAACGCCCTACTATTATAACATATTTATCAGCTAATGTCAAGTCGTGGTAAATCAAGTATGTACGTAGTGAATGGTGGTAGGTAGTGTATTGTTCTGTAATGTTCCACAATGTTCCATAATGTTCTAACACGAGGGCGTGCAAGTCATTGATAAGAAAGGAATGTTCTAATGTTCGAAAAAACAGGGGAATTTATGGGTGTGAGAGAGAATGAGAATCCGCGTTCGTAAGAAGAGAGAATCTCTAATAATTTCCATACATTTCTGGAAAAACGAACATTATATATATTTTATAAAAAAGTATTAATAATATAATAATAAGTAAGTGTAGACTACACTAGATACCATTAGATACTACAAAACAAATGTTCGTTTTGCCCTTTTAAAAAACGAACATTATGCGAACATTATGCGAACATTACCGATTTATGCGAACATTGGTCAGGTGTAACCTTACACCTAAATCTTTTGCCGCAACGCTATCTCTTCAACTGGCATCGGAACGCAGTTCTGATAAGCAATCCGCGCAGCGCAGATAATTCAACTGGCTTCAATAAATTGAAGGCGAAAAAAAAGAGAGAGCCTTTCGACTCTCTCCTTTGGGTGGGTTAAGATTTCTTTTTGGCTTTCTTCTCTGGTGTTGCGAACACCCCAGCCTCGATAGCCTCGTCAATCTTATCCAGCAGCTCCTCGCCTACGGTCTGAGATACCGCATCATCCAGATCGCCAATCCATCCGACCCATAGCTTCCTAGTAGCCTCTGCCTTGTCGCATCTAGTTAATGCTTTCTTGACAGGCTTTTCGATCCCAGCGTCTATGTCTTCCTGCTTTTGAATGCAGTTGCGAGCATAGGTAACCGAGTCCTTAGCCTTTCTCAGTAGATCTTGAACAGTAGCGGTAGCATTGGTGCCCAGCGCAATCTTGGCTCTGTGCTTGGTTAGATTGTGTTCTAGTTGGTTTACCTGCTCTTGAATGAAATCGTCACGTTTTTTACCTGTGAGATTTATATCATTAGCATCTAGTTGCGCACCAGCAGTAGCGTGACCGATATATGCTTCATCTAGTAAAGCATGGTATCGGGCATTTGCTGCCTGACCTTCGACCGATGTTGGCTCTACGCCTAAACCTTTAGCGCCAATCATGGATCTAGAAGCATAACCTTGGGCAATGCACATATCCTTAAAAGATTGTGTTGCGCCTTCAGCCAATCCACCAGCGATCCCGACCTGTCGCATTTGATCTAATATGCTTGAGCTAAACGCCATATTGGAATTAGCAATTGCATAGTCGCGGTCTGTAGTGGGTTTTACTGCTTCCACAATTGCAGTGTTTTCGTTTGTCATTTCGACACTCCGTAACATTAATGATCTAACACCAAGCGGCATTAGGTAACAGCGCTCGCCGTTACATGATCTAAGTTACTACCAAATGTTTTAAAATCAACCGAATCGCCCGAAAACAGGTGTAATTTACACCTACCCTACCCCTATGGCCCGCTACGCTGTCTATCTGTACGTCGAGCTATATATTACTAATTTACTCAAATAAATCGGTTTTTTTCTGAGTTTGACCCCCACCCCCCTAATATATGGAAACACCCCCCTTTGGAGTCCCAGACCTGTTTATAAAAAATTATTTTTTATGTATATTCCGCAGAACGACCAAAGGTCAGCGAAAACATGGCTATAGTGCTAAAACCAGAAGTAGGTGTTCCTATGTTAGAGGGGACGGACTCTTCTGACCTCAAAGAAAAAGCTGAAGCAGCCTGCAATACAGCGCAAGAATTGGCAAAACACGGCTTAGATTTGGAGCCAACCAAGGAAGATAAGAATATAGCAGCAGCTTTATCTACGTCTTATGCAGGGGATCCAGCTAAAACATCCAAAAAAGCCACCAACAGGAACATTTCTAAGTTAACACCCGCCTCTTTGGTGTTGACAGATGCCATTTTGCAGGAGTTTGGGCACTCAGTTGCTGAAAATGCAGTTCATATACGTCATTTGGTGACGAATAAGTTATTAATTGAGTCCGAAAACCAAGATCCGCGTATAAGAATGAGGGCTTTGGAGCTTCTGGGCAAGATTTCAGACGTAGGACTGTTCGCCGAGAAGTCAGAGATCACCGTCACCCACCAATCCACTGATGATTTAAGAGCAAAACTACGATCCAAGTTGGAAAAGCTAGTAGAGCCTGTCGAAATAGAAGATGCAGTGGTCATTGAGAACCAGACTCTTGATCTACAGGAGGCGTTAGGGGATATAGAGGACGTAGAAGACGAAGAGTACGATGACTGAGGTAGCTCTCGACTTCACAGAGGAAGAAGTCCAGCAGATGCTGGAGAATTTAGACAGCTACAGCGCTGATGAGATCGCGGAGATCGATAAGATTGTAGATGAGCTTGCGCAACGCAGATTAAACGTCGCGGCGTATGATGATCTGATAGAGTTTTGTAAGAGAATGCAGTCGGACTTCATCGTGGGTAAGCACCACCGCTTACTGGCAGATATGCTCATGGCGATTGAGCAGGGTGACAAGGATAGGATATGTGTGAACATACCACCGCGTCACGGTAAGTCTAATCTTGTATCTATCATGTACCCAGCGTGGTTTCTGGGACGAAACCCAAACAAGAAAGTGATGATGGTGTCGCACACTACCGACTTAGCGGTAGATTTCGGGCGAAAGGTACGGAACATGATCGCAACGGAGGAATATTCCGCGATATTCCCTACTGTGAGGCTGGCGGTAGACTCTAAGTCGGCTGGCAGATGGAACACGAACACGGGTGGTGAGTACTACGCCTGTGGTATTGGATCATCTATAGCAGGTCGAGGAGCAGACTTGCTGCTTGTTGATGACCCGCACTCAGAACAGGATGTCATCAATGGTAACTTTGAGACATTCTCTAAGGCATACGATTGGTTCACATTCGGTGCTCGTACTCGTCTTATGCCCGGTGGTCGGGTGGCTATCATACAAACACGTTGGCACATGGATGACCTGACTGGGCGTGTGACCAAAGATATGGGGCAGAACGAGCGGGCCGATCAGTATGAGGTGGTGGAGTTCCCCGCTATTCTGGATATTGACGACGAAGAAACAGGCGAGATGATTCAGAAACCCTTGTGGCCTGAGTTCTTTGACCTTGAAGCACTGCTCAGAACTAAAGCATCTATGCCCTCGTTCCAATGGAATGCTCAGTACCAGCAGGAACCTACCGCAGAAGAAGCCGCGCTGGTCAAACGTGAGTGGTGGCAGATGTGGGAGCAGGGTGACCCGCCGTCTTGTGAGTACATCATCATGTCTTTGGACGCAGCGGCAGAGACACACAACAGAGCTGACTTTACGGCGTTGACTACGTGGGGTGTGTTCCTCAATGAAGATAATGAGGCGTACAACATTATCCTACTCAACAGCATCAAGAAGCGGATGGAGTTCCCTGAGTTAAAAGATTTAGCGATGGAAGAATATGCTGAGTGGGAACCGGACGCGTTTATCGTGGAGAAGAAGAGTTCGGGTACGGCCTTGTATCAAGAGATGAGGCGCATGGGGCTACCCGTATCTGAGTACACCCCTCACAGAGGATCAGGTGATAAACTCGCACGGTTAAACTCAGTATCTGATATTGTAGCGTCCGGTTTGGTGTGGGTTCCTCCTACACGGTGGGCAGAAGAGGTAATAGAAGAAATTGCAGGTTTCCCGTTTATGAGCCATGATGACTTGGTTGACTCAACAGTTATGGCACTTATGCGATTTAGGCAGGGTGGGTTTATACGACTACCTACCGATGAGCCTGAAGAACAGCGGTATTTTAAGAGACGCGGAAGCGGGTATTACTGATGGCTATAATTCAAGAATTAAAAGACCACATCGCTAAAGGGTCTCCTGAGTCTAAACCCGTGCTTACTAAGGCAGCGAATAAGATGTCTGAAGCACAACAGAGGGATTTTTTGGCTTCTTTGCAGGGGGGCGACGCAGAGTTCCAGATGGAAGTAGCGCCTTATATGCCGAAAGGTTCAACGATTGATCCTTCACGAGCCAGATTAAAAGCATTCCCCAAAGAAGCAGGTATAGGCCCAAAGGGGCTTACGTCAATGGGCATCTCAACTAAAGGCGTTACAGACCCCGAACTACTTAAAGAAAGATTTGAGGGGTATGAGATACAGTATGAGCCTGACACAGTAAGCGTCCTAGAGGCGGCAAACGCAAACCCGCGTGTTTTTTCACATGAGTATAGGCATTTTGAGGATACGGACGCGGGTATGGAACTGCTAAACAGAGTTCAAGATGTTATGGCGTCCCAAAACAAAAAAGATTTAACTGAAACCACACGTTTATTGGCTGCATACGCGTACCGTATGGCGACGGCTAATAGGTTTCGGGGAGATGACGGAGACGATGAGGCTGAAAAATTAGACGCTGAACCGTACCGAAATGCTTACAACGCAACTATAGACGGCACAGAAGAAGATATAGCCCAAAGCGCACAAGAGCTTTTAGATAGCCCCTTAGTATCTAAATTTATGGGGTTTAGAAGCTTCCAAAAAATGCTACCTAGAGCGGCCGTTGGGCCGTATTTTAAAAAGAATGTTGAAATGCCAGAAGGCTACCGTGCAGGCGGACGAGTAAAATTAATTTGAGGGCGGACTAATGGCAGTAGAGAAAGGACTATATTCGGCCCCTATAGGGATAGAAGAAGAATCTTTGGAGCAGGAAACAAATCTTGAGATAGAGATTGTTAATCCTGATATGGTCACTCTTGACGACGGCAGTGTTGAGGTAACCATTATCCCTGACGCTGACATTGGTGATATTGTTTCTTTCGACGCTAACCTTGCGGAAGTTTTAGATGACTCGGTGCTTAACGAGTTGTCGGATGAGCTGATAGGCTCCGTGGACTCTGATACGTCTAGTAGAAAAGATTGGGCCGATACGTTTGTAAAAGGGCTTGATGTTCTAGGGTTCAATTACGAAGAACGCACTGAGCCGTGGGAAGGCGCGTGTGGTGTGTACTCCACAGTCTTAGCTGAAGCAGCTATACGTTTCCAAGCTGAAACGATGAGTGAGACTTTCCCCGCCGCTGGCCCTGTGAAGGTCAAAGTTCTTGGTGAAGAAACCAAAGACAAAGAAGAAGCGGCACAGCGCGTAAAAGCCGATATGAACTACGAACTCACCGAGCGCATGGTGGAGTACAGACCAGAGCACGAGCGTTTGCTCTACAGCCTTGGTCTGGCTGGTTCCGCGTTTAAGAAAGTTTACTACGACACAAACATTGGTCGGCAAGTGGCGATGTACATACCAGCCGAGGATGTCATCGTCCCTTATGGGGCGTCCAACGTAGAAAGCGCGGAGCGTGTGACTCACGTAATGCGCAAGACTAAGAACGAGCTTAGAAAGTTACAAGCATCAGGATTCTATAAAGATATAGATCTTGGTGACCCACAGCCGTATCACACAGATATAGAAGAGCGTAAGGCTGAAGAGGGCGGTTACTCTATGACCGACGATGATCGCTATGCGGTGTATGAGATACACGCAGACGTAGTGATTGAAGGTATAGACGACTATGAAGACGAAATAGCTAAACCTTATGTGATAACAATAGAACGTGGTACGGCTAAAATATTATCGATAAGACGTAACTGGAATCCTGATGATCCGTTGATGTTGAAGCGTCAACACTTCGTACACTATGTATACGTGCCCGGATTTGGCTTTTACGGACTAGGTTTGATTCACATAATAGGGGGGTACGCTAAGGCTGGTACTTCCATTATACGGCAGCTTGTAGACGCTGGTACGTTGTCTAACTTACCCGGTGGTTTGAAAACTCGTGGGCTTCGTATCAAAGGAGACGATACGCCTATTGAGCCGGGAGAGTTTAAGGACGTAGATGTACCTTCTGGGAGCATACGTGACAACATCATGGCTCTGCCCTATAAAGAGCCAAGCCAGACCCTGCTCGCTTTACTCAATCAGATAACGCAAGAGGGCCGTAGGCTCGGCGCTATCAGTGATATGAACATTTCGGACATGTCAGCAAACGCTCCTGTGGGGACAACTCTGGCGCTCCTAGAACGTACCTTAAAGCCGATGGCTGCGGTACAGGCTCGTGTTCACTATGCCATGAAGCAAGAGTTTAAGATGCTCAAGACGATCATGGCTGAGTATGCGCCTCCTGAGTATTCGTACGAACCACTGCGGGGGTCTATAACGGCCAAGCAGATGGATTATATGATGGTGGACGTAATCCCTGTCAGTGATCCGAACAGTTCTACGATGGCACAGCGTGTGGTTCAGTACCAAGCCGTGCTACAAATGGCGCAGTCTGCACCTCAGATCTATGATCTGCCGCAGTTACACAGGCAGATGATCGAAGTGTTGGGTATTAAGAACGCTGATAAACTCGTCCCGACTAAGGATGACGCTAAACCTACTGATCCGGTCAGTGAGAACATGGACGCCCTTAATGGTAAACCTTTAAGAGCATTTATCTACCAAGACCACGAAGCGCATATCGCTGCGCACAGAGCGTTTATGCAAGACCCTATGGTGGCCCAGATGATTGGTCAGAACCCGCAAGGGCAACGAATCATGGCAGCGCTACAGGCGCATTTGGCAGAACATGTAGCGTTCTTATACCGCCAACAGGTCGAAGAGAAGATGGGCGCTCCGTTACCTGCACCAAACTCAGAGTTGTCAGAAGAGGTGGAAATCAATCTGGCTCGTGTGGTGGCACAGGCTGGGCAGCAAGTATCGCAGGCCAACCAGCAGAAAGCTGCACAACAGAAAGCGCAGCAGCAAGCACAAGATCCACTGCTTCAGTTGAAGCAAGCAGAATTGCAAGTCAGACAGCAAGAAGTGCAGCGTAAAGCACAGAAAGACCAAGCTGATGTACAATTACAGGCCGCAGAGCTACAGAGAAAAACGCAAAAAGATCAAGCAGATACGATGATTGATACGAAACAACTTGAACTAGACCAGCAAGAGTTACAGATAGACGCGCAAAAAGCTGGGGCCAAGTTAGCGGCGGATCGAAGAAAAGACAGCACTAAATTAGACTTGGATCTTCTTAAAACAGTCCAAGATACGAGAAGAGACACATAGTGGCTAAAACTGTATTAGATGTTTTAAAAGACAGAATCGAAGCTGACAAGGCTTCTGCAACAAATTTCTTAGTGGGAGGAGCCGTAAAGGACTTCTCTCAATATAAGGAAACGGCAGGGTTATTACGGGGTCTTGACACCTGCTTGGGCTATATCGAAGACCTTTCGCGAAATATGGAGTATGGAGATGACTGATACCGCGCAAGCGAGCATAACGGAAGAAGAGTTTGAAGCACAAATACCTGTGCCTGTTGGGTACAGAGTTTTAGTGGCAATGCCTCAAGTGGAAGAGGTGTTTGAAGGAACTGAGTTATTAAAGTCAGTCACTACTAAAAACAACGAACAAGTAATGTCTATTATAGGTGTGGTTATAGACATGGGTAAGCAGGCTTACTCAGACGCGGATAGATTCCCTACTGGCCCTTGGTGCAGTGTGGGGGATTATGTTATGTTTCGCGCCAATACTGGCACTAGGTTTACTATTGATGGTTCGGAGTATCGGCTGATGAATGATGATTCTATCGAAGCAGTTGTACCTGACCCTCGTGGCGTAGAGCGAGTATAAGGAGTAAAGCATGGCGTTTCAAAAAGTAGAGTTTGAGTTTCCAGAAGAAGAACAAGAGGGTACTGCAATAGAGATTGAAGACTCAGGTGAAGTTGAGATTGATTTATCTGGCAAAAAAACAGCAGACGATTATAAAGAGCCAGAACCCGAAGTAGAGGATAAGATAGAGGTTGAGGTATACAACGATACTCCTAAAGCAGATCGTAACCGTAAACCTTCTGAAGCACCTCCTGATGTTACAGATGAAGAGTTGGATGAATACTCTAAGCGAGTACAACATAGGCTTAAACAATTTAGTAAGAGCTATCATGACGAGCGACGAGCAAAAGAATCCGCTCAGAGAGAACGTGAAGAGCTAGAACAATACGCCCAACAACTCGTTAGCGAGAATAAAAACTTAAAGGGCACTGTTAACCAAAATCAGGAAGCTCTTTTAGAGCAAGCGAAACGTGCTACAGAGTCTGAGTTAGAGGCAGCAAAGCAGACTTATAAAGAGGCATACGAGTCAGGGGAAGCAGATCGTGTAGTAGACGCACAAGAAGCCCTAACTAACGTCAAAATACGTTCTGATAAGCTAGATAACTTTGAGCTGTCGCCTTTACAAGAAGAAGAAACTACGGTACAACAACCGAGAGTTGCTGATCCCAAAGCGGATAAATGGGCGAATGACAACCCTTGGTTTAGAGAAAACCAAGAGATGCGCGATGTTGCAATGGTGATACACCAATCGTTATTGAGAGACAACGTAACGCCACAGGCAGAAAACTACTACGAGGAAATTGATTCTCGTATGCGAAGTTTCTATCCAGACTATTTTAATGATGGGGGGATAGAGGAAGTAGAGAAACCCAAACCGAGGTCAAATGTAGTTGCACCCGCAGCGCGGAGCACAAGCCCTAAGAAGGTAAGATTATCGCAATCTGCACAGGCCATAGCAAAAAGATTGGGAGTTCCACTCGAAGAATACGCCAAACAAATGGCTGCATTAAATAAATCAGAGGTATGACGATGGCGGAAAATAGAATTAAGAGGGATAGCGAAACCCGCGATACGACTACTCGCAAGCGTTCATGGCAAAGGCCAGAGGTATTACCCTCGCCAGAGCCGCAGGACGGTTATGAGTTTCGTTGGGTGCGCGTATCTACTCAAGGTCAAACAGATGCCACCAATGTATCCTCAAAACTACGTGAAGGTTGGGAGCCTGTTAAGGCTGAAGATCACCCAGAGTTTGCATTAACTGACAAAGACGAAAGATTTGAAGGTAATGTACTGCAGGGTGGCCTACTACTTTGTAAAGCTCCGGTAGAGTTGATTAAAGAACGTAATGATTATTACGAAAATCAAACTAGATCGCAGATGCATTCTGTAGACAACAACCTCATGCGCGAAAATGACCCTCGTATGCCTTTGTTCAACGAGCGCAGCACAAAAGTTACCAATTTTGGTAAAGGAACCTAAATTTTTTGTTAAGAGGTTAACATGGCTTATCCAACAGTCGATGCCCCCTATGGGCTAAAGCCGGTGAAGCTACTTAGTGGTGTTCCATACGTAGGTACAACTCGTCAATACGGTATAGCTAGCGGCTATGCGACGAGTATCTTCTATGGTGACGCTGTTAAGTTAGTTGCTGGCGGCACTGTCGAGCGTGATCCGTTCGATGCTGCTATGACTCCTATTGGAGTCTTTATGGGTGTAACTTACACCGATCCAAGCACTTCCCAAGTGACTTTCCGACAAAACTATCCAGCCAGCACCGCTGCTTCAGATATTCAAGCATATGTGTGTGACGCTACGGATGTGTTGTTCAAGGTTGCTGTTGTGTCGGCTAGCACCACTATTGGTGATTTAGCTATCACTGACATTGGCGCTAACGTGGCTGGAGTAGATAACACTGGAAGTTCCGTAACAGGTAATTCCGCTGGTGCTATTTTAGATACGTCTGCTTCTACTAATACACTTCCTTTCCGCATTGTTGCCTTGGTTGAAGAAACCAAGAACTCTTCTGGCGGATTCACGGAAGCGTATGTTAAGTGGAATGCAGGGCATCAATTTAACAACACCACTGGCACATAGGGAGTAAGGTAAAATGGCTATTTCAAGAGCGCAATTACTTAAAGAACTCCTACCCGGACTGAACGCTTTGTTCGGAATGGAGTATGCTAAGTACGGTGAAGAACATAAAGAAATCTTTGAATCTGAGACTTCTGACCGTTCTTTTGAAGAAGAAACTAAGTTGTCAGGCTTTTCTGCTGCCCCCGTCAAAGACGAAGGTGCTGCAATTGAGT
>Ga0209535_1000214_pt1 | contig 39463 bp, 39 predicted proteins | sample LinPmetageLP28_FD_184041 | JGI IMG/M metagenome (GOLD analysis project Ga0209535, IMG submission 184041) | Marine viral communities from the Pacific Ocean - LP-28 (SPAdes) (version 2) | ecosystem: Environmental > Aquatic > Marine > Oceanic | place: Pacific Ocean | collected 2009-08-22
ATACTACTAACGCGGCTAACATTGGTTCTGGTATTTTACCAGACGCTAGATTACCTGCAACTTTACCAGCAATATCAGGTGCGAACCTGACAGATATACCTGGTGGAATGTCAGACATAGCATTTGGACAAGGTACTTGGCCGAACGCTGCTTCAAATGGAACAAGTAAGGTATCGACAAGTGTTGGTATAGGAACATCACCATCTTTCGCTAAGGGTGGTATCGCAACTATACACTACGCCAACAACAGTAACCAAACATCTCAGATGGCATATTGTGCCATAGATTCCCTAACAGGTACAGGTGTATCTCACATGAATACATCAGGTAAGATGACTGGTACAGGTATTGGACACGGTAGAGGAACTGATACTATGGGTTTCAAATGTAACGCAAGTACGGCTGTAACAATGACCGTGGGTTTTGCGAAAGGCCCGGCTGGTGGTAATATATCAACTCCTTTTGAACAGAGATACTGGGACGTAACCTGGATAGGTTAATCTACTCGACTATATAACTATATTGAATACAGAATGGAGGCAACAATGGCTGACGAGAATAAAACACCACAAGATATAAACATGGACGCATTAACCCCAAAGGGTAAGTTACATGCGGAACAATATCAACAGTTACAAGTACAGAAAATCAAACATCAATTAGAGATTGAGAAGATAGATGTATTGTTGAAGTATTACGAGACGACCATACCAAAAGAAATATCAGAGACAACACCAGAAGAAGCACCAAAAGACGATAAATAGTCTTCATGGCAGCAATCGCAAACTTACTGATAGACCAAGGGGCTTCATTCAGTAGTACCATCACGGTATTCAATGATGATGATACCCTATTTAACCTAACAGGTTATACTGGTGCGTCACAGATAAGAAAATCTTACAGTTCATCAAGTGCGAGTGCTACCTTCACGGTATCATTCGCCGAGGATACAGCAACTGGTGAGTTAACCATATCTCTAACACCCACACAGACCATCGCATTGGAAGAGGGTCGTTATGTGTATGACGTGGAGGTAACGAAGACCTCAGACAGTTCAGTCACCAGAGTAATTCAAGGCATAGTCACAGTTTCACCTAACGCCACAAGATAATCCTTATAAATAGTTGATACTAGGGGTATCATGGCATTAAAGGGTAGAGTTTCAAGCACAAACGCCAAAAAGGCAAAGATTACAACAACCAATTCGTCTGGTCCTAATCAGGTATCCGTATCTGTACCCGCACAATCTGGTACAGTAACCTCAGTTTCACAGTTAAACGCATTAGAAGATGTTACAATTACCCAGACATCTGCCGGGACATTTTTACAATTACAATCAGATGGTGGTGATTTCATATCGACAGCAATTGTTGATAGTGATACCATGGAGGGTGCGACAAGTAACACCTCGCTAAACTCTGGTGAGAGTATCAAAGCATACATTGATAGTAGACCTGCGGCAACACTAACACTCACAAACAAATCAATTGACCTAGACGCTAACACACTCACAGGTACATTAACAGAATTTAACACAGCATTACAAGGTGATAGTTTCGTCTCATTAACGGGATCAGAGACACTCACAAACAAGACACTAACAAGTCCAGTCATTACAAATATTACTGGTGCGGGTATCACATTAGATAGTTCAACAGATATTAACTTTGACGCTGACGGTGCGGACATCATACTTAAAGATGGTGGCACAGAATTTGGTAGATTTACAAACTCATCTGGTGAGTTAGTCATCAAGTCTGGTAGTTCATCGACAACAAATATCACAATGTCAGGTGCGAATACCACAATCGCTGGTAATCTTACCGTGGCAGGTACAACGACATTCACTGGTGGTTCCATATCACTAGGTGACGCCGCAACAGACACGGTATCATTTACAGGTACGATAACAGGTAGTTTAACTTTCGAAGGTTCTACTGATGATAGTTTTGAGACAACATTAACACCAGGTAATCCAAGTTCAGACATAACATTAACTTTACCATCAAGTGCTTCAGATACTTTAGTTGGTAAAACGACAACAGACACATTAACAAACAAATCAATTAATCTAGCGAACAACACACTAACAACAACTTTCGCTCAGTTAAATACTGCGGTAAGTAATGCTACTTTAGTTTCACTAACAGGTTCTGAGACTTTAACAAACAAACAACTTACGAGTCCAACAATTGCTGAGATAGTTGGTACTGGTGGTATTGAGTTAGACGCTGTACAAGACATAACTTTAGACGCAGGTGGCGGAGATGTATTCTTAAAAGATGACGGTACTACCTATGGTAGTTTAACAAATACATCTGGTAATCTAATCGTCAAGTCAGGTACAACGACAGCATTAACATTTAGTGGCGCCAATCTTACTGCCGCAGGTGATTTAACAGTTGCTGGTACTCTCACGGTTCAAGGTTCCACAACCACAGTAGATAGTACGACAATTAATATTCAGAATGCCTTTGTATTCGAAGGGGCAACAGCAGATAGTTTTGAGACAACATTAACGACAGTAGATCCAACAGCAGATAGAACGATATCATTACCAAATGCTACGGACACATTAGTAGGTAAAGCGACCACTGATACATTAACGAATAAGACTTTAACGACACCTGTAATTGCTGAGATTGATAGTAACAGTTCTATCACACTAGACGCGGCAACGGACATTATACTAGACGCAGGTGAACAAGACATTATTTTAAAAGACGATGGCACGGAGTTTGGACGATTTAGTAATTCGAGTGGACAACTCGTAATCAAATCTTCATCAAGTTCCACTGCCGCTCTTACAATGTCAGGAGCGAACGTACAGGTAGAAGGTAACCTTACAGTAGTTGGTACATCATCAACACAGGGTAGCACGATAACACTTGGTAACGCGGCAACTGACACTATCGCATTGACTGGTACGATTACAGGTAATCTTGTATTCGAAGGCTCTACTGACGACAGTTTTGAGACAACGCTTTCACCAGGTAATCCATCAAGTGATATTACGCTTTCATTACCGTCGAGTGGAAGTGATACTCTTGTTGGCAAGGCGACTACTGACACATTGACTAATAAGTCAATTGATTTAGATAGTAATACTATCTCTGGTACACTGGCAGAATTTAACACAGCGCTACAGGGTGAGAGTTTCGTCTCATTGACTGGTAGTGAAACATTAACGAATAAGACACTAACAAGTCCTGTGTTGACAACACCAGCAATTACTGGTAATACGACAACGACTGGTAATATCATCTTCGAGGGTTCTACTGCGGATTCTTTTGAGACCACATTAACAGTTACAGACCCTACAGCAGACAGGACAATTACTCTACCAAATGCGACAGACACATTAGTAGGTAAGGCTACAACTGATACACTAACGAACAAGACACTAACGAGTCCTATAGTATCTGGTCTATCACTAACAGATAGTAGTATCGTATTCGAAGGTAGTTCATCAAACAGTTTTGAAACGACACTCACAGTTACAAACCCCACAGCAGATAGGACAATCACAATACAAGATGGTAGTGGTACCCTGGCATTCTTAACTGATGTAACAGGTGGTGGGGCAGCAGGTTCATTTACAAATCTTAACGCAACTGGTAATGTTACTCTAGGTGACGCAAGTGGAGACAACGTTGTATTCAATGGAAGAGTTAATAGTCACATATTACCTGCGGCAAATGATACATACGACCTTGGTTCTGATGCTCTCAGATGGAGAACATTATTCGTAAGTGCGAGTACGATTGACCTAGGTGGTGCGACAATCAGTTCAGACGCCTCTGGTAGTATTTCCATATCTGCCTCTGGTGCGACATTACCCGTTGGTTCTAAGGTTGGTACTCAGGCGATTGCGAAGGCAAACGAATCCACAGGTAAGGCCATACGTGAGATCCCATTCTTTAAGAAAGGTAATGTTAACACGGCAAACGCAACTTTTGAGTTCGCTGCTTCTGGTAACTTATCATATGTGTTTAGGGCATTCACAAAAGCAGACGGCACAGCATTAACGACACAGGAAGAAACAATCTTCTTGTTTTAAACTAAAAGGATATAAATAGTAACATGACAGATAAAGTTCCAATTCGTACGGTCTTTGACAGTAGTGGTAACGCTACTGGATTAGCAGAGTTTCAATCAGGCGAGACGGTAGGACACATACATGGTGGTACAGGGTTATCATCATTAGGTAGTGCGGGTCAAGTATTAAAAGTAAATGCGGCAGGTAATGCTATAGAGTTTGGTAGTGGTTTTTCCACATCAAGTGGTGATATTACATTAGATAGTGCGGCAGACATCATACTAGACGCTGACGGTGCTGATATCATACTCAAAGACGCAGGCACAGAATTTGGACGATTTACGAATAACTCTGGAGAGTTAAGGATCAAATCTGGTAGTTCCGCAACAACGAACATTACCATGTCAGGTGCGAATACGACTATCGCTGGTAACCTAACGGTAACTGGTACAACTGAGGGTGATGGTAACATTACAATTGGTGACGCCGCTACTGATACTGTTACTTTCAATGGTACGATTTCAGGCAACCTAGTATTCGAAGGTTCTACTGGAGATAGTTTTGAGACAACTCTTGCCCCAGGTAATCCTAGTTCAGACATAACAATAACTCTACCAAGTAGTGCGTCAGACACTCTAGTTGGTAAGGCGACAACAGACACATTAACAAACAAGACTTTAACAACACCTATCATAGCAGAGATAGATAGTGGTTCTACGATTACATTAGACGCAACCACAGATATCGTATTAGACGCTGATGGTGGCGATGTATTCTTAAAAGACGCAGGTACAACTTACGGGTCATTAACAAATACATCTGGTAACTTAATAATTAAATCAGGTACGACAACGGCATTAACATTTAGTGGGGCAAACATAACTGCCGCAGGTAATGTTGGTGTAGATGGTAACCTGACAGTAACTGGTACGACTACATTTAACGGTGGCACAATTACACTAGGTGACGCGGCAACTGATACTGTTGCCTTTAATGGTACCATTTCGACAAACCTAATATTCGAAGGATCAACTGGAGATAGTTTTGAGACAACTCTAGCGCCAGGTAATCCAAGTGCTGATATCACATTGACACTACCAAGTTCTGGTAGTGATACATTAGTTGGTAAGGCGACAACGGACACATTAACAAATAAAACACTTACAAGTCCTGATGTTGGTACTTCTCTAAATTTAATTGAAGACGCAACAATAGTATTTGAAGGTGCAACTAACGATAGTTTCGAAACAACTTTAACAGTTGTTGATCCAACTGCGGATCGAACAGTATCACTACCAAACGCAACAACAACACTTGTTGGACAAGATACAACTGATACTTTAACGAACAAGACTTTAACAAGTCCAGTAATTACAACAATTACTGGGTCATCTATAACTTTAGATAGTGCGGGTGATGTAAACCTAGACGCTGATGGTGCCGACATAATATTAAAAGACGCTGGTACTGAATTTGGTAGATTTACAAACAATAGTGGCGAACTACAAATAAAATCTGGTAGTTCATCAACGACCAATTTGACAATGAGTGGTGCGAACACCACAGTTGCTGGTAACCTCACAGTTACTGGTACAACAGCATTTAACGGTGGCACGATTACATTAGGTGACGCTGCCACAGATACAGTTGCCTTTGGTGGTACTATATCAACAAACTTGATATTTGAAGGTAGCACGGCAGATAGTTTTGAGACAACTCTGGCACCAGGTAACCCTAGTGCTGATGTAACTATCACCCTACCCACTTCAACAGGATCACTAGCGACCACAACACAAGTTAACTTTGGTAACTCAACAATCACTACACACCCAGGTGCTGGTAGTGACTTTGATATGGCAGAGGGTGAAACACCATTTGAAAGTTTAACAGACGCATTTACCATCGCTTTGGGTGATATCTATGACCATATGGATCCACGAGGTTCACTTGCGACTGTAGATTTAGGTAGTGTTGCATAAGAAAACATTATAAATAGAAGAAGAACAATAGGAGAATATTACAATGCCAACAGCGTTACAATTTAGAAGGGGTACTACCTCTCAAAACAACTCATTTACGGGTGCTGTAGGGGAAATTAGTGTAGATACCACACTAGATACGTTGCGAATCCATGACGGATCCGCTGCTGGTGGTTTTGAAATTACTTCCAATGCTGCCGCACAGACTTTAACAAACAAGACTTTAACGACACCAGTTATCGCTGAGATTGATAGTGGATCTACTATCACGCTTGACGCAACTACGGATATCGTTTTAGACGCTGACGGTGGAGATATATTCTTCAAAGACGCAGGTACTACTTTTGGTAGTGCGACAAATGCTTCTGGTAACTTAATTATCAAGTCAGGTACAACTACTGCCGCAACTTTCTCAGGTGCGAATGTAACACTTGCTGGAACAGTGGCTTCTGGTGCGATTACATCTTCATCAACAGTAACGGCAACTCAAGGTATATTCTCTAACGCAAGTCCATTGGTATTCGAAGGTTCTACAGCAGACAGTTTTGAAACTACAATCGCTGTAACAGACCCAACGGCAGATAGAACTATCACAATACCAAATGCTACTGATACATTAGTAGGTAGAGCAACAACAGACACATTAACAAACAAGACATTAACAACTCCAGTTATCGCTGAGATTGATAGTTCTGGCAACCTTACATTAGACGCTGAAACAGATATCATATTAGACGCTAACGGTGGAGACGTATTCTTAAAAGATGATGGTACTACTTACGGTTCATTGACGAACACGGGTGGTAACTTAATCATCAAATCAGGCACAACGACCGCTATGACCATGTCAGGCGCAAACGTAACAATCGCAGGTAACTTAACAATACAAGGTTCTACAACTACAGTTGATAGTTCAACAGTTAACTTACAAACAGGTTTCGTTTTCGAAGGTGCTACATCAGACAGTTTTGAAACAACATTAGTTGCTACTGACCCAACAGCAGATAGAACATTAACTCTACCAGATTTAACAGGTACAGTTTCTTTAATAACTGCTACAGAAACATTAACAAATAAAACACTTACAACTCCAGTTATTGCTGAGATAGATAGTGGTTCAACAATAACATTAGACGCGGCAACAGACATAGTGCTGGACGCTGCTGGAAATAATATCACATTAAAAACAGCGGCAACTACTGCCTTGGATTTTGTATTAAATGGAGCAACTGACGTAACGTTAGACGCACCAGGAGATATTAAGATTGACGCTGACGGTGGTGATGTATTCTTATTAGACGATGGAACTACTTATGGTAGCCTAACTAACACATCTGGTAACTTGATTATTAAATCAGGCACAACTACTGCGGCAACCTTCTCAGGTGCCAACGTTACATTGGCAGGTACAGTTGGTAGTGGTGCGATAACTTCATCAAGTACAGTAACGGCAACAGGTTTTGTCAATACTGGCACAATGGTATTTGAAGGTTCTACTGCGGATTCTTTTGAGACAACATTAGGTGTTGTTGATCCAACAGCAGATAGAACAGTAAATGTTGCCAATGCGGCAGGTACACTACAACCTTTTGCTACCGCTTCTACTACAGCGATTTCAACAACTGTAGATGAATTAAACTTAATTGATGGTGGAACGGCAAGAGGCACGACAGCAATTGCTGACGGAGACGGTGTACTTATCAATGACGCAGGTACAATGAGAATGACTACGGTTCAAACTCTTGCGGCATACCTTGATGATGAGATTACGGCAATGCCAAATCTTGTTGGAACGGGTGCGTTAAACTCTGGTACAATCACATCAGGTTTTGGAAACATAGACACAGGTTCATCAACTATAACAACTACTGGATTAATCTCTGGTGGTTCATTAGATATCGATAACGTTCTAATTAACGGAACGACAATTGGACATACAGACGATACAGACCTATTAACTTTGGCAGATGGTGCCTTAACAGTTGCGGGTACAGTAGGATCTGGCGCAATCACTTCAACAGGTACAGTAACGGCAACAGGTTTTGTGAATACAGGTTCAATAGTATTCGAAGGTAGTACGGCAGATAGTTTTGAGACAACATTAGGTGTTGTTGACCCAACTGCTGATAGAGCAGTTAACATCGCAAACGCGGCAGGTACTTTACAACCATTCGCTGTTGCTTCGACAGACGCAATCTCAACAACAGTTGCTGAGGTAAATCTGATAGATGGTGGCACGAGTAGAGGTACAACTGCGGTAGCAGATGGTGATGGATTATTAACAAACGACGCTGGCACGATGAGAATGACAAATGTTCAGACATTTGATACTTACTTTGCTCAGACAACTAAGACATTAACTAACAAGACTTTGACAAGTCCTAACATTGGCACATCAATAGAATTATTGGCACGTGCTGAGGCAAGATTCCAAGACGCAAGTGGCGGACAGTTTGTAGGGTTAGAGGCACCAGCGACAGTTTCAAGTAGTTTCGTATTGACACTACCTGCGGCAGATGGTTCTGCTGGACAGTTCCTAAAGACAGACGGTAGTGGTGCGTTAGCATTTGGTTCAGTATCAAGTGCGGCAGATGACTTAACTGCTGGGGACGCGGCGATAAACTTAACAACTACATCAGGTAACATTGTCATTGACGCGGCTGCGAATGATAGTGATATCATACTCAAAGGTACTGATGGTAACGCAGATACGACCTTCTTAACGATAGATGGTAGTGCGGCTGGGGCTGCGGCATTCAATGACGCGGTAACGGCAACTTCATTCACATCTACAGGTGCTTCAACATTTGACGGTGTTAACATAACGGAAGATGGTACGCTTGTCTTCGAGGGTGCTTCAAATAACTCATTTGAAACAACTATAACGGTAACAGATCCAACTGCTGATAGAACAGTAACATTCCCTAACGAGACATTTAAAGTGGCTTCTTATGCGAATAAGGCTGTATTAGATGGAGATGGTAGTGAGACGGAAGTAACAATTGTGGCAGGGTATGATGTAGACCAGTTCTTAGTGACGATTAATGGTATCGTTCAGGAACCTACTGAGGATTTCACAATCTCTGGTACGACATTGACCTTAGACGCGGCACCTGCTTCTGGCGATAGAGTAGTAGTTAGATTTTAGTTATAGGATTAAAACCATTATAAATAGTCTCATAAGGACTATAACATGGCACAGAATAACCCGATTACTACAAGAGAGACCCTTAAACAATATTGCCTCAGAGCATTAGGCAAACCAGTCATTGAGATTAACGTTGAAGATGACCAGGTAGAGGACCGTATTGACGAGGCGTTACAATACTTTGCCCAATATCACTATGACGGTACAGAGAGAATGTACCTCAAGTATCAAGTCACGGCAGATGATAAGACTAGGGCGAGGTCGAACGAGACCCTCTCAACCGTAACAGACACGGCAGACAGTACGGTAACGGCTGCGTTTAAAGAAGGCAAGAATTATATTCCTATGCCCTCTAACGTCATGTCCGTTATTCAAGTATATCCATTCTCAGACAAGGCAGCATTAAACTTATTTGATGTAAGATATCAACTGAGACTTAATGACCTATATGATTTTTCATCTACCTCTATCGTTCACTATGATATGACATTGAGACATTTAGATATGTTAGACCACATATTAGTTGGTGAGAAACCTATCAGATACAACATGCACAAGAACAGATTGTATATTGATATGGACTGGAATAATGATGTAGAGGCAGGAGATTTCTTAATCATAGAGTGTTTTAGAAAACTAGATGGTTCAACTTTTACGGACGTATTTGACGATATCTTTTTGAAGAAATACCTCATACAATTAGTTAAGAGACAATGGGGTTCTAACTTAATCAAGTTCCAAGGTGTCGCTATGTTAGGTGGTGTTCAACTAAATGGTGAACAACTATACTCACAGGCACAGGAAGAGATTAATAAATTAGAAGAACAAATACAATTATCTTACGAGTTACCACCACAATACATGATAGGTTAATATGAGAAGTACATACTTCGCACATGGTACCAGAGCAGAAAAAAATCTTTACGAAGATTTAATTATAGAGCAACTAAAAATATATGGACACGATGTCCACTATATGCCTAGGGAAAATCTATTTACTGACAATGTTCTAGGTAATACCACAGATAAATTTACTGACGAGTACATGATTGAGATGTACGTTGAGGAGGTAAATGGTTTCGCTGGTCAAGGAGACTTGATTGGTAAGTTTGGTTTAGATATGCGAGACGAGTTAACTTTCGTTGTTGCGAGACGTACTTTTGAATTATTGGTTGACCAACCATCAAACACACTTACATTTAATAGACCAAAAGAGGGCGATGTTATATACATGCCTCTATTTAAAAAGTTTTGGCAAGTTGACTTCGTTGAGGACGAGGATCCAATGTATCAGATTTCTGACTTGCCTATCTTCAAACTAAAATGTTCAACATGGGATTACAGTTCAGAAAGTGTTGAGACTGGATTAACAGAGATTGATGAGAAACTTGATAACGTCACATTAGACTTATTAGAAAATCAAATCACTCTGGAATCTGGCACGACAAGTTCTGGTTCATTAACCTCAGAGAATATCATGGGTCAAGTTAGTGCCCTTCTATCAGAGGCGGGCGATACTATCGTTGATGAAACAGACGCTGACAACATCATCATGGAAGATGACCCTAACTTTGTTGAATATATAATACTTGAAGATAATCTAACAAGCAACTTGGCGACAGATACTGCGGATAGTGATAACCTAGCATTTGATACTGCGGCGGGATTAGATGACTTTGATACTAATAATGATATATTTGATTTCACAGAGAATAACCCATTTGGAGACCCAAGGAGTAAATAATGTTTAAGGATGCCCAATACCATGAGTTGATAAGAAAGACGGTCGTTGCGTTTGGTACGCTGTTTAACGACATGTACGTTTATCGCAAAAACTCTACAGGTAAAACAATACAGAAGATGAAAGTGCCATTAGCATATGGCCCAAAACAAAAATTTTTAGTTAGACTAGACCAAGATAGTACGAGGGGTGCTGATGACGTAAAGTCAACCGCAATGACCTTACCACGAGTTGGTTTTGAGATGACTACACTAACATATGACGCACCAAGAAAATTAAACAGAATACAAAAATTTAAGAAGGTAAAAGGTGCTGACGCTAAGTCACTACAACATAGTTACATGCCTGTACCATATAATGTAGGTTTCAGTTTATTCGCTATGGCAAAAAATAGTGAGGATGCCTTACAGATTGTTGAACAGATACTACCAATGTTTCAACCAGACTATACGATTAGTCTAAACGTACTACCAACAATGGAAATTGTGAGAGACGTACCAATCGTATTGAATGATGTATCTTATGAAGATAGTTATGATGGCACATTTACTGAGAGACGAGTTATAATGTACACTCTAAACTTCACAGCGAAGATGTATCTATACGGACCTGTGACAAGTCAGAAAATCATTAAGAGAGTTCAAGTGGATCAATACACAGATACACCTGTTAACTCACCTAAGAGAGAACAGAGACTTGTGGTCACACCAAACCCTACGACGGCAGACGCTGACGATAACTTTGGTTTCAATGAAGAACACTCTTTCTTCCAGGACGCTGACGATTACGATCCAGTTTCTGGCACAGATAAAGATTCCTAATGAAAAAAGTTGAGGACAAACTCAACGAGATTTTAGACATAACACCTAAAGTTGAAGTTGAGGAGAAAACACCAGCGATACCTCGCCCTAAAGAACAAGAGGATATAATGAACGACTACAAGTATAGTCGGGAAAATTTATATAATCTGGTAGAGCGAGGGCAAGATGCCCTAGATGGCATACTACAACTAGCCAAAGAAACTGAACACCCACGAACATACGAGGTCGCTGGGCAACTTATCAAAACGGTGAGTGAGGTATCAGAGAAATTATTACAACAACAAGAGAAGATGAAGAAGTTAGGTGAAGAGACACAGAAAGGACCTAGTAAAGTGGAGAACAATCTGTTTGTTGGCTCTACCGCTGAGTTACAAAAACTGATAAAGAAAAATGGAAAATAAAACATACCTTGGTAACCCCAACTTAAAAGCGGCAAACCAGAAAGTTAAATTTACAAAGAAACAGGTAGAAGAATTTATAAAGTGCCAAGAGAATCCTGTTTACTTTATCTCTAACTATATTCAGATAGTCACGCTAGACCACGGTCTACAAAAATTTAAGATGTACAACTTTCAGAAAGAGATGGTTGATACATTCCACGATAATCGTTTTAGTATCTGTAAGTTACCAAGACAGACTGGTAAATCTACCACGATAATATCCTATCTATTACACTATGCCATATTCAATGCGAATGTGAATATCGCCATACTTGCGAACAAGGCTGCTATCGCCAGAGACCTACTAGGTCGTTTACAACTGGCATATGAGAATTTGCCAAAGTGGTTACAACAGGGTGTCATCAACTGGAACAAAGGTAGTTTAGAGTTAGAGAATGGTAGTAGAATACTTGCCGCGGCAACATCATCGAGTGCTGTGCGTGGTGGTTCCTACAACGTCATATTCTTGGACGAGTTCGCATACGTACCAAACAACATCGCTGAACAATTTTTCAGTTCAGTTTATCCTACGATATCTTCTGGTAAGAGTTCCAAGGTGATGATAGTATCAACACCACATGGTATGAACATGTTTTATAAGTTGTGGAACGATGCCATGAACAAGAGAAACAGTTACATACCTATCGAGGTACATTGGTCAGAGGTACCAGGTAGAGATGAGAAATGGAAAGCAGAGACGATAAGGAACACGAGTGAACAACAGTTCAGAACGGAGTTTGATTGTGAGTTCTTAGGTAGTGTAGATACCCTCATCAATAGTGCTAAATTAAGAGTATTAACGCACAATCCAGCGATACAAAGTAATGCTGGGCTAGATATATACGAAATGCCACAAAAGGGTCACAGGTACGTCATTACCGTCGATGTGGCACGTGGTACCGTCAACGATTATAGTGCCTTCGTCATAACAGACGCAACACAGATACCATACAAGGTGATAGGCAAGTTCAGAGATAATGAGATACGACCAATGTTATTCCCACAGATTATCCACAAGGTGGCGACATCATACAATACAGCAGAGATATTGGTAGAGGTCAATGATATTGGTGGTCAAGTGGCAGATACATTACAGTTCGATTTAGAGTATGATAATCTTATTATGGTCAATCAACGAGGTCGTTCTGGTCAGATTGCGGGTACAGGTTTCAGTGGCAAACAATCTCAACTTGGTATAAGAACCACGAAGGCAACAAAAAAGATTGGGTGTTCTAACTTAAAAACAATGATAGAGACAGACAAATACATTATCCATGACTTCGAAATCATACAAGAATTATCGACATATATATTGAAAGGTAAAGAGAAGTATGAAGCCGAAGAGGGTTCTACTGACGATTTAGTTATGTGTTTGGTGATGTTTGCCTGGTTATCAAATCAAACCTATTTCAAAGAATTAACTGACCAAGATATACGGGCAAGACTGGTTGACGAACAATCACACATGATGGAACAGGACATGGCACCATTTGGATTCGTGGATAATGGTATAGATGGTCCAGAGACAGAGAGTTACCAAGACCCACAAGGCACAGTATGGAACCCAGTCGTCAGAGACGGAAAATAACGATTTACTAAATAGTAGTAAGAACAAATTAATTAATTAATTTTAAGGAGAAACAAGATGGCTTTTTTAGTATCACCAGGTGTGAACGTAACTGAAAAGGATCTTACTAATGTAATACCGGCGGTATCAACTTCAATTGGTGCTATTGGTGTGGTTAGTGAGAAAGGGCCAATGGACGAGGTTACTTTAATCTCTAGTGAAGACGAATACGTGGAAATATTTGGGAAACCAACTGGATCCAACTTCGAATATTTTTTTAGTGCAACCAACTTTTTACAGTACGGAAATGCCTTAAAGGTAGTGAGAGCAACAACTGGTAACTTAAATGCGACTTCAGGTGGCACAGGGTTACAGATTAAGAATACAACTCATTATTTAAACAACTATGCCGGCGGTGCGGCTTCTAACGGCTCTTGGGGAGCAAGGGAAGCAGGGACTGAAGGTAACAATCTAAAAGTATCTATGTGTACAAACTCAACCGCTTACGCAAGTGCGGGTGGGTCAAACTTAATCAATGACGCAAGTGCGGCTATTGGCGATACTACTATCACAGTTGATGATGGTGGTGGAGACAAGACCCAAGTGGGCGACATTATCGAGTTTGGAGACGCAAGTGGTAACTTTACTGCTGTGCCTTCTGGACACTATTATAAGATTACAGGTAAAGATTCAGCAGTGTTAACAATCGCAAGATTTAACTCATCTACTGGAGCAACTGAGAGTGGCGGATTAAGACACGCTGTGGTTGACAACGCACAATATAGAAGATTTTGGGAATACCATTTCAACTTTAGTGCGGCACCAACTACCTCTGATGATGTTTCAAATGCGGGCGGTTCAAATGACGAATTACATATCGTAATTGTTGATGAAGACGGTGGTATCTCAGGTACTGCTGGTACAATTTTAGAAATACATGAAGGACTTTCACAGGCCTCTGACGCTAAGTCAGCGCAAGGTAACTCAATCTATTATGCGGATTACCTATATGCGAACAGTAAATTTATTTACTGGTTAGACCACGAAACAACTTTGGCAAATGCGGGTTCTAGTAAAACAGGAACTACTTTTGATAATACTGCTACCCAATCTATTGGTATATTCAGTATTAGTCTATCAGGAGGAACTACTGACAACGAACCTACTCTTGGCGAGATGGCATTGGCATATGATAGATTTGCTGACGCTGAAACGGAAGAGATTAACTTACTTATAGGCGGACCATCTCAAGGTGGCGGATCAACAGCGGCAGACGCAACTGGTGATACACACGCAACTAAGGTAATTGATGTTGCGGAAGCGAGAAAAGATTGTGTCGCATTTATTTCACCTGCGAGAGCAGATGTTGTAAACACGGCAAATGAAATTGTTGCGACTGAAAACGTTAAAAACTTTGCTGACGGACTTGCAAGTTCATCATACGCTGTCATTGACAGTGGTTATAAGTATATGTACGACAAATACAATGATGTATATAGATTTGTACCATTATGTGGTGACATCGCTGGTTTATGTGCGAGAACAGACAACGTAGCGGACCCATTCTTCTCACCTGCTGGTTTCAGTAGAGGGCAGATTAGAGGTGCGGTTAAGTTGGCATTCGACCCTAACCAGACACAGAGAGATGTACTCTACAAAGCGAGAGTAAACCCAGTAGTAACATTCCCTGGACAAGGCACAGTCTTGTTTGGTGATAAGACTGCTCAAGCAAAACCTAGTGCTTTCGATAGAATTAACGTTAGACGTTTATTCTTAGTCCTCGAAAAGGCGATATCTACGGCTGCTAAATTCCAACTCTTTGAGTTCAATGATGAGTTCACAAGAGCACAATTTAGAAACCTAGTAGAACCTTTCCTAAGGGACATCCAAGGCAGACGAGGTCTCACAGACTTTTCAGTAGTGTGTGATGAAACAAACAACACGGGTGAAATCATTGATAGAAACGAATTTGTGGCTGACATTTTTGTTAAACCAAATCGTTCAATCAATTTCATCAAACTAAACTTTATTGCTACACGTAGTGGCATTGCGTTTAGTGAAGTGGCAGGGGCATAGGAGTAGACAATGGCAAACGTATCAGACTTTATTTCTAAACTTAAAGGTGGTGGAGCAAGACAAAACCAGTTTAAAGTAACAATGCCTTTCCCAGGTTACGCGGCAGTAGGTGGCGAGACAGAGAGCATGGCTTTCTTATGTACGGCAACTAACCTACCGTCAAGTGAGATTGGGGAATTAACTGTAAACTTCCGTGGTAGACCAATTTATATGGCAGGTGATAGAACGTTCCAAACTTGGACAACTACTATCATCAACGATACTGATTTCGCAATCAAAAATGCTATAGAGAGATGGTCAAATGGTATTAACAACCATTCAGATAACGAAGGACTTGCGAATCCTGTCGACTATCAAGTTGACGCTTTCGTTGACCACCTAGATAGAAACGGTAACACTATTAAGAGTTATACTTTTAGAGGGTTATTCCCAACTATCATAGGTCAAGTTGACTTAAACATGGATCAAGTAACGACTTTGGAAACTTTTGAATGTACTTGGAGATATCAATACTGGGAATCTAATACTACAACATAAGTTGTAATGAAAAAAGTGGGGCCTTAGTGCCCCACTAAATATTGAAAAGGAGAAATGTAGTGGCAGAAATATTTGGTTTTAGCATCAACAGGAAACAGACGAAGGGAACTTCACAATCGTTCACGGCACCAACGGCAGACGATGGCGTTCAGACGATTATGGGAGGTGGTCACTTTGGTACTTACCTAGACCAAGAGGGAAAGGTAAATAACGAAGCGGACTTAATAAGAAGATATAGAGAAGTTTCTATACACCCAGAGTGTGACATGGCGATAGAAGATATTATCAATGAAGCAATTGTTGTTGATGATAAACAAGAGGTCGTAAGACTTAATCTAAACAACATACCGTTTTCAACAAACGTAAAGAAAAGAATTACAGAGGAATTCCAAAACATAATACGTCTATTAGAGTTCGAACAAAAAGGACATGATATATTCAGACGTTGGTATGTGGATGGCAGAATAGTATATCACAAAATCATAGACCCTAAGAATACAAAGTTAGGTCTAACAGAGTTACGATATATTGACCCAAGAAAAGTTAAGAAAGTAAGGTCACCAAAACAAAAACCAGGTAATGAGTTTGCGCCAAAAGATCCAAACAAACCTGGAACAGTAGAGTTTGAAGAATTTTACATTTACAACGAGAAGGGTGTTCAGGCGGGTGCGGCAAGTACAACTGGATTAAAAATATCGAAAGATAGTATCGCCCATTGTGTGAGTGGATTGGTAGACCAACAAAGAAACATGGTCTTATCATACTTACATAAGGCAATCAAACCAGTTAACCAATTACGAATGATAGAGGATAGTGTTGTTATCTATCGTATATCAAGGGCACCAGAAAGAAGAATTTTTTACATTGATGTAGGTAATCTACCAAAAGTTAAGGCAGAACAATACCTCAAAGATGTAATGAACAGATATAGAAATAAACTTGTATATGACGCCTCTACAGGAGAGATTAGAGACGATAGACAATATATGAGTATGTTAGAAGATTTTTGGTTACCAAGACGAGAAGGTGGTAGAGGTACAGAGATTACAACTTTACCAGGGGGTTCAAATCTAGGTGAGATAGATGATATCAAATATTTTCAAAAGAAACTATATCAAAGTCTAAACGTACCTTACAGCAGACTAGATAGTGAAGCGGCAGGTGGATTACAACTTGGTAAATCAACTGAGGTAAACAGAGACGAAATAAAATTTACGAAGTTTATTAGTAGATTGAGAAATAGATTTAACACTCTATTCCACGACTTACTAAAAACTCAACTCATTCTCAAAGGTGTTGTTACTATCGAGGACTGGGAAAACTCACTATCTCAAACTATCAAATATGATTATGTTCAGGATGGATATTTCGCTGAGATTAAAGAAAGTGAGATGTTCAAAGATAGGATGGAGATATTCCGTTCTATGAAGGACGCAGGTATGATAGGCACAGTATATTCTATGGACTATGTTAATAAACATATCCTGAAGATGGACGATAGAGGTATAGAAAACGAGAGAGAACAAATCAAAAAAGAAATTGAACAAGGTGTGTTGGCAGATCCTAACGCACAGCAACAAGATGGAGATTTTTAATGAGTATTGAAGATACAAAAAACATGATAAACGCTTTAGATACAGGTGACAACATGGAGGCAGAAAAGGCTTTCAAGGCGGCACTATCAGATAAATTGGGTGTCGAGTTAGACACAAAAAGAAAAGACCTTGCGGGTACAATATTAAACAAAGAACCTGAAGGAGAAGTGGGAGCAGATGTTAACGTTGAGCCAACTGAAATTGACGATTAAGGAGAAGGACGAACATAAACGTTCACCTGCCTATCGTAAGTTATCGCCTAAAGTAAAGAAGGCAATAGATGAGTTATTTGGTATGATGGCGAAGACACCACAAAAAGTTTTGACTACGTTTCCAAGGGTTGTACGAGACGTGGCAAAGAAATACAAGGTACAACAAAAAGATATTGAAACCTATTTCGAAAAAGAAACAGGTCTAACCATATAAAGGAGAGTAAAAATGGCAGTAGTAAATAAAAGAACATTGGTAGATAGTGGCACACGCCATATCGTAATGTTCGAAATCAATAATGACACCAACGATGCGGTACAAGTGGTAGACGCTTCCGCGTTGACTGGACACTCATCTAACCCAACGTTAGATATTAAGAGTATTAAATGGAATACAACGGCAGCGACAAGTGACCTTGCCTTTGAATTTGACGCAAGTACAGATAGTCACGGTATATCAGTACACGGAAGTGGCGAGTATGGTTTTCATGGTAAACAACCAATGTTAACTAACCCAGAAGCCTCAGGTGTAACTGGTGATATAGTTATTACAAATGCGGCTGCGGTAACTGGTACGTTCATCTTAGAAGTTAAGAAGACTAAAGGTTATACGGCGTCTGGACAGACAAGATAATGGCTGATACAGTAACATCACAGACTATCACAGACGTTGCGGGTAGTAAAACGGTAATGAAATTTACCAATAAGTCAGATGGTACTGGTGAGAGTTTAGTAGAGAAAATGACAAGTGCGTCTTTGAACCACTTGTCAACCTCTACGAAGATTGCGAGGGTAATCTATTCAATCAACACTACTGACCCCAAAGGGGCCGTGGAGATATTGTTTGAAGGTGATACCAACGCAACGGCACTCTTCCTGGGCGGTTCTGGCACAATAGATTTACAAACACCAGCGATACAACTAGCCAATAATGCGACAACACCAACAGGAGATATTTTGTTCTCCACTCACAATTTTGTGAACGGTGATAGTTATTCCGTCGTTTTAGAGGTTAGATAATATAAATAGAACAAAAGGGGAAAATACGCACCATGAAACTAATTAGAGAAGAAATCAATGAGGCAGAATACATTATCGAAGAAGATAATGGTAAGAAAGCCCATAAAATTAAGGGTATCTTCATGCAAGCCAATATCAAAAATAGAAATGGCCGTGTATACCCACAAGAAGTATTAGAGAAAGAAGTAGGCAGATATAATAGAGAATTTGTCCAGAGAAAGAGAGCATTTGGTGAATTGGGGCATCCTGACGGACCAACTGTAAACCTGGAGAGAGTATCACACATTATCACAAAACTTGAAGGTGATAACAAGGGCAATTATATAGGCGAAGCGAAGATTACAGACACACCGTATGGTAAGATTGTGAAGTCTTTGATAGATGAAGGCGCACAATTAGGAGTTTCTTCCAGAGGCATGGGCTCTTTGGAGAATAAAGGTGGTACAAACTATGTAAAAAGTGATTTTTACCTGGCTACTGCCGCAGATATCGTAGCGGATCCATCCGCACCACAAGCATTCGTCAATGGCGTAATGGAAGGTAAAGAGTGGATTTGGGACAACGGAATCATCAAAGAGCAAGATGTTTCTGAAATACAAGAACAAATTGAGCGTGAGACTAGACAACGTAAGGCTAGGGCAGAGGCGAATGCCTTTGAGAGTTTTATGAAGAAATTAACAAAAAGATAAATAGTTATACGCAAAATTTTTATTTCGAAATAAGGAGAGAATATTAAAATGGCTGAAGAACTAAAGAACGAACAAGAAATCGTTTCTGAGGCTCCTAAGGGCGCAGACGCTCCAAAAGCAGGATCTGGTAAAGCAGAACCAATGCAAAAGAGTGGCGACTATGAGGATTTAGGTCCAGCAGTAACTTCTCCAACTGATAAAGTTGGGCAAGATAAGGCTAAGGACAAGATGAAAAAAGACTCTGGTGCTCCTACTAAAGGTGCGGCAGCGGCAGAACCAATGGCGAAAGTCAAAGAGGACGCTGATGCTGAAAAAGAAGACGAAAAAGAAGACGATAAAGACGAAGACGAAATCATGGAAATGCCAAAAACAAAGTCTGGTATGATACAGGCTATGTATGACAACATGAACAAGATGAAGAAATCTGACATTATGGCTTCTTACGGTAAAATGATGGCTGCTATGAATGGCGGCGATGACAAAGAAGATGAAGACGAAAAAGAAGAAAGTAAATCTGTAAACAAAGAAGCGGTTGAAAGTAGAATACAATCTATTGACGTTTCTGCTGATGTTGAGGCACTAACTTCTGGAGACGAGTCTTTGTCCGAAGAGTTTAAAACTAAAGCGGCAACAATCTTTGAAGCGGCTGTTAAATCTAAAGTAAAATCTGAAATCGAAAGATTAGAAGGTGAATACTCAAACGAATTATCAGAAGCAAAAGAAACAGTTAAAGAACAGTTAACTACTAAAGTTGACAACTACTTAAACTATGTTGTTGAACAATGGATGGCAGATAATGAATTAGCAATCGAAAAAGGTATTAAGGGAGAAATCGCTGAAGACTTTATTGGTGGTCTAAAACAATTATTTGAGGATCATTACATTGACGTTCCAGATGAAAAATATGACATCTTGGAAGCAAAAGAAAAAGAGTTGGAAGACTTGAAATCTAAAGTTAATGAGATGGTTGAAAAATCTGTTGAAGATAAAACAGTTATCGATAGTTTCACTAAAGACGAAATCTTTGAAAGCACAGTTGACGGAATGGCTGATACTGAGAAAGAAAAGATGAAATCATTAGTTGAAGATATTAGTTTTGAAGGCGCTGACGCTTACAAGAAGAAACTTGATACTATTAAAGAGAGTTACTTTGGAGTGAAGAAAGAAGCACCGGCAGAAACAACTAATGTTGACGCTATCAACGAAGATTCTAATGAAGGTAACACAGTAGTGGATATGACTAACAGCATGTCACGCTATACGGCTGCTATCAGTAGGGGACAAAGTAGAGATATCTACAATAAACAATAATAAATGGAGAGATAAACAAAATGTTTAATTCACAAAACTTACAAGAAAAGTGGGCTCCAGTCTTAGAACATGCGGACTTAGCAAAAATTGATTCCCCATACAAAAAGGCTGTAACTGCTGTTATCTTGGAAAACCAAGAAAAAGCGGCTAGAGAAGACAAAGCGTTTCTAGGTGAGATTGCAAACGTAACTGGTGACAGTGCCGTAGCAAACTGGGATCCAATCCTAATCTCATTAGTTAGAAGAGCAATGCCTAACTTAATCGCATACGACATCTGTGGCGTTCAACCAATGACAGGTCCAACTGGACTTATCTTTGCTATGAAGTCCAGATTTACTTCAAACTCAGGCACAGAAGCATTATTCAACGAGCCAGATTCAGATTTCTCTGGTACTGGTACAATGAGTGCTTCACTAAATCCAGGTTTAATGAACGATACTACCACAGCAGTTACAACTGGTACTGGTATTGCTACTACTACGGCAGAAAATAGTTCATCATTCGCTGAGATGGCTTTCAGTATTGAGAAATCCACTGTTACTGCTAAAACTAGACAGTTAAAAGCAGAATACACAATGGAACTTGCTCAAGACCTTAAAGCAATCCACGGTTTAGATGCTGAAACTGAATTGGCTAACATCCTATCTGCTGAGATCCTTGCGGAAATCAACAGAGAAGTTGTAAGAACAATTTACGAAAAGGCTAAAAAAGGTGCAGGAACAAACACTACAACTGCTGGTACTTTTGACTTAGATACAGATTCCAACGGAAGATGGTCAGTTGAAAAATTCAAAGGTTTAATGTTCCAAGTTGAGAGAGACGCTAACGTAATCGCACAAGAAACAAGAAGAGGAAAAGGAAATATCCTAATCTGTTCTTCAGACGTTGCTTCTGCTTTACAAATGGCTGGCATATTAGATTATGCTCCTGCTCTTAACAACTCACTAAACGTTGACGATACTGGTAACACTTTTGCTGGTACTCTAAACGGTAGATACAAAGTATATATTGATCCATATGCGTCTAACAACACAGCGGCTCAATACTTTACTGTGGGTTACAAAGGTACTTCACCTTACGATGCTGGTATGTTCTATTGCCCATACGTTCCACTACAAATGGTGAGAGCAGTTGGGGAATCAACATTCCAACCAAAAATTGGTTTCAAAACTAGATATGGTCTAATTAGAAACCCATTTGCGGAAGCGTCTGCTCAGGCAACTGATGTAGGTACAGACCAAGCAAACATCTATTACAGAATGGTAAAAGTAACTAACTTAATGTAGTAACTTTTTCCTACTGGATACGAGTTATCCGCGACCCACAGGGTCAAAGTGGTAGGATCCATCACTGGATAAAGAGGGGCACCTTAGGGTGCCCTTTTTTTATTGCATAAATATTAATATGACAGAAGCAAGTTTAGCCTCAAAACAACCCAGTAATCTGGACTATGCGGATCCTACAAAGTTTAGGTTCCAATGTGTTAAGATTCCTATGGTCGAGTATAACACTATACAGGCCAACATACCGGGTGTATCTCTAACAGAGTTGACACAACCAACAAGGTTACAACAATTAAAGATACCTGGTAATGATTTGACATTCGAAGATTTGACGATAACGTTTATCGTTGATGAAAATTTAGAGACATATAAACAGATACACGATTGGATGGCAGGGTTGGCACAGGTGGATAGTGACGAGAAGTATAGAGCCTTAGTTGCTGATGGTGGTGATAGAATGCCATTATCAACACAAACACGTTCCACAGATGCGAACAGACCAACTAAGATGACACCAGACGGTGCGATATTCTCAGATGGTAAGTTACTTGTTATGTCAAGTAGGAATATCCCACTGATGGAGATTAACTACCAAGATATATATCCTAAAGCATTGAGTGCTTTGGATTACAACCAAAACCTAACTGACGTTGAATATTTAACCGCAAGTGTGACTTTCGGCTATAAGATACACACTTATACAACACTATGATAAATTATGACACTAGAAGAATTACAAGACCAGGCGTCTAAAGACCTGGCAATAGATGATACCCAACTAGACATTGAGTCCTTATCTACACCAACGATACACAGTAAATACCTTAAGATATATTCGACATACGCTTTGATGTTGAAGAAAGAAGAAGGTGACTACTCTAAACTACACATTAAGAAGTGGTTATTCTTCACTGGTAAGGCAGCACCAGAAGAATACAAAGACCAAGACTTTCAGTTGAAAGTGTTGCGACAGGATGTGGATAAGTTTATTGACGCTGACGACCTCATTATCAAACAGAGACAAAAGATAGAGTATCTAAAACAGATATGTAAATTCTGTGAGGACACCTTGAGAATGATAAACAACAGAGGCTTCCAGATTAAGAATGCCATAGACTGGCGAAGATTTACGGAAGGTAGTATGTAGTGTTGATACATTGGGTTATTGGTAATGGTGCCAGTAGAAAAGATGTTGATATAGATAAACTACAAGGTGTTAAGTATGGGTGTAATGCCATATACAGAGATAACTGGACAGACTATCTATTTTCAAAAGATAAACCAATCACCTTTGAGATTTATAGGAGTGGTGCGTGGAAAGACAGACGGGTAAGTGTACAGAGTTATTGGCGAAACGATAGTGAGTTTAGACCAATACAAAATCACATATCACTATGGTCACATCAAAAATGGTTTAAGAATGAAGACTTTACAGACACAGGCACGATGGCGATAAGACAGGCAAGTCACAATGCTATGAAGTACCTTGGTGATGAGAAACATGGTGGCGTTGAGATCCATATGGTTGGATTTGACTTTGACAAAACGAATATATATTCTGGTACATCATGTTACAATGAAGGTGGTCGTTTTGGTATTACACATAGTTTTGTGGATAGTTTTGAATTATTCCCAGAGATGACATATGTCCAACACGGATTTATGCCAGATATATTGAAGGAGAAAGATAATGTTATTTTGTATAGGTAATGGTGAGAGTAGAAAAGACTTTGACTTACATAAACTAAAAGAACACGGGAAGACCTATGGGTGTAATGGTCTATATAGAGACTTCACGCCTGACGTATTACTGGCGATGGACTATAACATATGCCACGAGATTTACAGGAGTGGGTATGCCTTTGAGAATCCAGTATATCTGAAATCATGGGAGAAGAACCCACATACCCTACACCCTAAATTATTTGAACCAGAGACTATCGCCAAATTTATAGGACAAGATATAGAAGATATATCTGAATACACAGACGAGTGGGCGTGGAAGGGTGAGAAGAAAAAATATTTTGTTTGTTGGGCAAACAATAGAGACCTAATGAAGAAGATGAGAGAAGAAAGAAAAGATTGGAAAGAAGATGACTTCAAGTTATATCTGAGTGAAGACCAAGAAGGATATCTCATAACCTGGACGAAGAAGAAAGACAAAGTGATGGGTCTTGGTAAGTATCAGAATGAGAAGACGAACGCAGGCATATTGATTGCCATGATGGCCGCAGACGTAGATAAGAAAATATACCTCATAGGTTATGATTACTATTCAAAGTTATCAACTGTGAATAATGTGTATAAAGGCACAAACGGTTATGTTGGAGAAAAGGCAGCCGCAATCGACCCACAGAATTGGATATATCACACGAAAAAATTACTGAACAGATATGAAGACCACGAGTTTATCCATGTTGGTCAACCAATAGATGATTTAGAAGAAAGAAAAAATTGGAACACGATTACATATAATGAATTAGATGAGCGAATTACAAGTAGAAATCTTTAATCAAGCATACGTCAAATGTAAGTCAGAGGATCTTGGACTACTCCAAGACTTATCAGACTTCTTTACGTTTCAGGTACCAGGTGCCAGTTTCATGCCATCAGTTAGGGCTAAGAGATGGGATGGTAAGATACGATTATACAGTAAGGCGACTGGTAAGTTGTATAGAGGGCTCGTGCCGTATGTACAGCATTTTTGCGAGAAATCCGCACATACAATCATACTACCGGAAGGCTTAAACAGCGGTGGTAACGTTCCTAGAGACGATTTTTCTAAGTTTGTTGACAAGATTTTGACGAAAACCCTAAAAATTAGAGATTATCAACTAGACGCCTTCTCACACGCCATCAACCATAGAAGATGTATTTTACTATCACCTACCGCTTCTGGCAAGTCACTAATCATCTATTGTATAATAAGAATGATGACAACACTTGGCAAAAAAAGTCTATTGGTGGTGCCAACAACATCTCTGGTCGAGCAGATGTATAAAGACTTCATCGATTACAGTTGGGACGCTGAGGCACATGTTCAACGAAAGTATTATGGTTATGATATAGATGAGGCTAAACCCGTGGTGGTATCCACGTGGCAATCACTATCAACATTCGACAAGAAGTGGTTTGAGAAATTTGATTGTGTGATAGGAGATGAGGCCCATCTCTACAAATCAAAAGAGTTACAAAAGATTATGGGTAACCTAGTCAATGCCAACTTTAGGATTGGTACGACTGGTACACTAGATGATAGTAAGGTTCATAAGTTAGTGTTGGAAGGTCTATTTGGACCTGTGACCAATGTAACATCGACAAGAGAACTCATCGATAAAGGACAACTGGCAGACTTAAAAATACAATGTGTGGTATTGAAGTACCCCAAAGAAGATTGTCAGGAAGTCAAGGGTGTAACCTATCAGGAGGAGATGGACTATATAGTATCACATCAAAAAAGAAATAAATTCATACACAACCTCGCCAAGGATCAGAAAGGGAATACTTTAGTTTTATTTCAATATGTTGACAAACATGGTAGAATGTTGTATGATAGTATGAAAGAATTAAATAGGAAAGTCTTTTTCGTTTATGGTGGTACAGACACTACAGATAGGGAAGACATAAGAGAGATTACGGAGAGTGAGACTAATGCGATTATTGTGGCAAGTTACGGAACTTTTAGTACTGGTATCAATATTAGGAATCTTCACAATGTTATATTCGCAAGCCCTACCAAATCTAAGATACGAGTTTTACAGTCTCTTGGTCGTGGGTTGCGTCTTGGTGATAATAAAGTTAAAGCAACTCTCTACGATATTGCGGATAATCTAAGTTGGAATGATAAGAAAAACTTTACACTCAATCACTTCATGGAACGTGTTGGATTCTATACTGAACAGGAGTTCGACTATGAAATACACAATGTGGATATCACATAAATAATAATATGGATAAAAAAGAAACAACAGTTAGAGTACCAGTCCCTAGACTTTTAAAACTTACATCTGGTGAGCAGATTATTGCTGGCATGTATATCACAGAGGGTAGTGACTTCATACGTCTAAGTGACCCCTATAAGATTGATTTATATAATAGTGAAATAGAAGAAGAGGCTTACTACGTTGAGGAACGAATGGCACTCAGACCCTGGGTGTTTCAATCTACAGATAAAATCTTTAGTGTCCATAAAAACCACATAATGACGTTAGCCGTACCAAATGATAATCTAAAAGACTATTATAATAATGTGAGGATAAACTATAAGAAAAACTTGGAGCCTATACTCGATAAGAGAAAGAGGGAAGATAGTATGAATAAGATGTTAGACAGAATGAATGATGATGACTACTTTGAGACTTTAGAGTATCTCAAAGGTAATCGAAAGAAGAACTAAAGCATATACTCTGAAGAACCTAACATGGCCCATTATACACCAAGTTGCCAGTTTTGTCAAGCATTATTTTCGAAATAATTTAATTAACTAAACCTAGTATGAGAGGTTGACTTTCGTACTAAAATATGATATAATATGCCCATGAATGTAAAATTAAAAAAGAAGAAGACGGAACATTACGTTGATAATAAAAAGTTTTTAGAAGAAATGAAGAAGTACCATAAGAAGGTGGTATCAGCAAGAAACAGAGGCCATAGAACACCAAGGATTACTGATTACATTGGTGAGTGTTTCCTTAAGATTGCCAATCACCTATCTTACAGACCAAACTTTATCAACTACACATACAAAGAGGATATGATTAGTGATGGTATAGAGAACTGCCTACAGTACGTGGCTAACTTTGACCCAGAGAAATCAAACAATCCTTTTGCCTATTTCACCCAGATAATCTATTATGCTTTTATTCGTAGGATACAGAAAGAGAAGAAACAGACAACGATAAAACAAAAGTTAATAATGAAGGGTGGACTAGATGAGATAGTCAGACAGGAAGGTGATAACACAGAATATCAAAATGCCTACGCTGACTTCTTAAAGAAGAACATGGTATACGAAGAAGAAAAACCAAAAGAAGAAACCAAAGTGGTTAAACGTAAGAAGAAAGAACCTAGGAAACTAGAATACTTTATGGCATGACAAAGATAGCGATTATAGCAGATACACACCTAGGTGCGAGGAACGATAACCCACATTACAGTAAATACTTCTATAAGTTTTACGATGAGGTGTTCTTTCCATACCTAGAACAGAATGATATCAAAGATGTCATACACCTTGGTGATGTGTTAGATAGACGTAAGTTTGTTAACTTTAAGACGTTATCAGATTTCAACAATAGGATTGTGAGACGTTTAGAAAAATATAATGTGGATATAATCGTGGGTAACCATGACACATACTATAAGAATACGAATGATATAAACGCACCAGACGAGTTACTATCTGATTTCTTCAACATCTATAGAGAACCAACTGTTGTAGAACGTGGTGGTATGAAGATGTTATTTCTACCATGGGTCAACTCACAGAATACTGAACGAACAACGATGATGTTAGAACAGGAGACCGCAGATATAGTCATGGGTCACCTAGAGATAAAAGGCTTTGAGATGCATAATGGCCACATATCTGACATTGGACTAGATAAGAGATTGTTTAGAAGATTTGAGACGGTATTCTCTGGACACTTCCACAAGAAATCTGATGATGGTCAGATATTCTATCTTGGTGCTCCATACGAGTTTAACTGGGCAGACCATAATTGCCCCAAGGGTTTTCATATATACGATACAGAGACGAGAGAATTAAAACAGATAAGAAATCATACAACGATACATGAGAAGATATATTACAATGACGAAGAAAACGATTACAAAGATTTTGACTTCGACAAATACAAAGATAAGTTTATTAAGTTAATTGTTGAGAAGAAGAAAGATTACTTTCTATTCGACAAATTTTTAGATAGTTTCTATAAGGTAGATATCAATGATATCAAAGTCATAGAGGACTATTCTGACCTAGACGCTTCGACAGTGGCAGATGATATCGCTGAGAGGAGTGAAGACACACCAACGTTGTTAGATAACTATATCGAACAACTAGAAACAGACCTCGATAAAGACAAACTCAAAACATTGATGAAGTCTTTATACACAGAGGCGGGAGACATAGAAGTATGAGCGTAGAAGAACAGATTAAATCAGAGGTTGCTGATTTTGTGTATAGTAGTGTGCCGTTTGGCCCATTCGTAATGCACCTAAAAGTACCACAGAGTTTGGTTGATTTCTTAAAGACAGAAGGAGATAAACTGACAGACCTATCCGTCAGAGAGAACCTCGCTGGACACCTAGAGAAGGAACACAGATACCCAATAGATATACAAGAGAAGTTTATTAAGATGACGGCTTCAATCTTTGATGGTTACAGGGAATCACACCTGAGATACTTTCAACTTGATAACGTCATCAAACAGTATGACCACGATTACGAAACTTTCAAACCAACGATGGTTCTGGAGAACCTATGGGTCAACTACATGAGGGAGAATGAGTATAACCCACTACACACACATAGTGGTGATTTAAGTTTCATCATCTACCTGGACGTGCCAGATATGTCAGTTGAATTGAAGAACCATGTTGCGAACTCACCACCACCAGGTTGGGTGATGTTTCAAAATGAGTTGATGGGTAACGAACCTACTTGGAAGATAATACGACATAGTTCTCCACCAAAAACAGGACATATGTTCATCTTTCCTGCGGGTCTTCATCATCAAGTGAGTCCATACAAGACACCAGGCACCAGAATAAGTGTATCTGGTAACTTAAAATACACGAACAGAGATAAATGGCCAGGTTACTTCTTTTAATATGATAACATTTGAAACGATAAGATGGAAGAACTTTCTTTCTTCTGGTAATACATTTATAGAGATACCACTGAACCAGAACTCCACCACGCTCATGGTGGGTCACAATGGTGCGGGTAAGTCAACGATACTGGACGCCTTATGTTTTGCTCTGTTTAATAAACCTTTCAGAGAGATAAAGAAAGAACAGTTAATCAATAGTGTAAACCTAGGTGGCACAGAGATAGAACTAGAATTTAGTATTGCCAATAACAGGTATAAGATAAGAAGAGGCATCAAACCTGGTATATTTGAGATATACCTCAATGGTGAGATGATTGACCAGGACGCCACGATAGCAGACCACCAGAAGATGTTAGAACAACAGATACTAAAGTTTAACTTCAGGTCATTCACACAGGTTGTCATACTTGGTTCAACGACCTTCGTTCCATTCATGGAACTAAAGACAGCACACAGACGAGAGGTCGTGGAAGATATACTTGACATCAAGGTATTCTCCGTGATGCAAATGTTGGCGAAGATACGGATAAAAGAACAGGAAGAACAGACGAAAGATATATTGAGGGAACTGGATATCGTAACCTCTAAGATAGAGACACAGAAAGAAATGATAGAGAGGCTACAGGTCCGTAGTGATATAGAGATTGAGAGTGAGATAAAGAAAGTCACAGACAACACGGGCGCCATAGACAAATACAACACACACATACAAGGGTTACAGACAGAGATATCTAAACTCAGAAAAGATATAACGGACAAGGGTGGCATACAAGACAAGTCAACGAAACTACGAAACTTCGAGGCACAGTTTGAGAGTAAACTCAGAGAGTGTAACAAACACAAATCATTCTATGAGACACACGATGATTGCCCAACATGTAAACAAGCACTATCTAACAAACAGGAGATGATTGGTGATAACAACAGACAGATAATGAAATGGAACCAGGCACTAGAGGACGCTGACAAAGAGATACAATCATTGAGTAAGAGGTTAGAAAAGATACAGAGTGTTGAGACAGATATAAGAACCGTTGAGATAGATGTTGCGAAGTTTGAACAGAGTAAAATAGAGTTACACAATATTAACACAAAATTGACACATAAGGTAAACGAGTTGAAACAACAATCGAGTGATACTGGTGAAGCGAAGGGTAAGTTGTCAGAGTTAGAAGAACAACAAAAGGGTATCGATGAGAAGAAGTTGGTGAAGAGTGAGGAACTAGATTACCTACAGGCGGCAAAGACGATGTTGAATGATACGGGTATCAAAACAAAAGTCATCAAACAATACTTACCAATAATGAACCAGTTGATTAACAAGTATCTTGCCAGTATGGATTTCTTCGTAAACTTTAGATTAGATAATGAGTTCAAGGAGACGATACGAAGTAGATTCCGTGACGAGTTCTCATATGCCTCTTTTAGTGAGGGTGAGAAGATGAGAATAAATCTGGCACTACTATTCACCTGGCGTGCTATTGCCAAGATGAAGAACAGTATATCATGTAACCTATTACTACTAGATGAGATATTTGATAGTTCACTTGATGGTAGTGGTACGGACGACTTTCTCAAAATCTTAAATACTTTAGAGGGTGAGAATATCTTTATCATATCACATAAGACGGACATGATTGCTGATAGGTTTGCCAACGTATTAAAGTTTGAAAAAGCAGGGAATTTCACTAAGATTGTGGAGTAGGCTTGACTTTTTTGGCGTTTTGTGATATAATATAAAATATGAAAGTATTAATACCATACTCAACCCATTTTAAATTACATGAGACATCAACCTTTGATGCTCCCCTTAAATCAACCACGAATACTGGTAGAGTGGTAACTGGTGGTATAGAAAAGTTTTGTTACGATATATTTGACAACTACGAAGAGGCGATACCATTGTGTATTACTGATGAGATAAAAGAGAATAGAAAGACAAAACAAACGATACAAGACGCCATCACAAAACATAATCCAGACATGATATTATTCAATAATCCATGGTGGGGTAGAATGATGTTATCTTTTCAGATACCACTTATTTGTGTGATGCACGAACCTCTGGTACGTGATGTCCGTATGATTGAGTTGGGTAGTATATTAAAAGACCTAAACGATAACGGCACACACCTATACTTTGTGAGTCCAAATCAATATGACTACCACGTGGCATTGGCAAAGAGAATAAAGAATGTAGATTTTGGACCAATCAAGGGTTACATAAACTCATCTTATCTACCAGAAGATATGCCATTCAATGAAGAAAGTACATATGATGTATCTACTGTGGCAAGAAATGACCCAGAGAAGGCACCATTCATCATAAAGAAGAAATTAGAGAAAACAAATGTAACAAGTCTGGTTATGACGAATGACGCCACATATAAGAGTGACGCCAACAACGACTATGTAAAGAACAACCAACATTGGGATAATGTGATAAGGGGTGCCGACCATATACAGGTCTTAGAGAATATATCTAAATCAAAGGTATTCGTATCAACATGGCCAAGAGAGAGTTGGGGTATAACCGCGATGGAAGCATTAGGTTGTGGTGTGCCAACAATACTCTTTACTGACGATACCAATAAACATGCGTCAGAGAGGATTGCCGCAGACCCACTACACATAATGAAAGTTAAGAGGGCATGTAATGGTTCTTTCTTTGAGGAGTGTATCCATGCCCTATATACTATCACCAAACAACATAGGCGAGATATACAAGAGAAAACGATAGAGAAACATAGCCTAAATAGTTGGCTACATGGTATCAACGAAATGATTAATAAGAGGTATGATGATAAGATGGAATACAGTAACTTGGAAGGATTTATGTGATGGTAAAAGAAACGGCTAGATATGATAACTTCATGGAGAAGACACAGGTTAAGAATGACGATTACATCGCCACACTTGATAGACATGTTGAGGGTGATGAACTAATCGCTGACGCTGTGGTGGATCATACACAAAAAGAAACAAAACAAAAAGACGATACCTATAAAACAATATACATGGCATTTAGAAACCTAGATGACCTAGAAGATTTCTGTAAGAAGATTAACCAATCAATACCAGGTAACGTATCAGAGACATACTACCCAATCAAATCAACGAGTGAGGGCACGTCATTCTTGGCAGATGATGATGAACCAGTTGTGATAGATAGAAACAAGATAGAACCAAAGAAGGCAAAGAAATTTTTTGGCAAGATAAAGGCAGACAAGACAAGAGATAGTGAAGTACAAGACAACGCATGGCCCAAACATTGGAAGGGTATGCCAGAATTTAAACAAGAAGACAACGCACCATACAGAAAATTTTTACTACACTTTAGAACGAAGGAAGATTACAAGGAGTTTGGTGAGAAGATACAACAAGATGTGACAGAGAAAAGTAAATCTCTATGGCATCCAAAGTTAGAGATAACAAAAAATTTATTACTGAGATGGATCCAACCAAATGGTAGAACGAACCCAAGACACCCTTGTTATATTGTGAGTAAGGGTCGTAGTGATACGATGATTACGAGTAGAAGTCTGGCACGAATGGAGATACCACATTATATAGTTGTAGAACCACAAGACATGAACGACTACGATAAGGCACTAGATAACTTTAAGATACGACCATATGTAACTCTACTAGAGGCACCATTCTCCAATCACGGTGATGGACCTGGTCGTGCCAGAAACTGGGCATGGGACCATTCAATTAGTATAGGGGCAACAAGTCATTGGGTGTTCGATGATAATATCACAGACTTTTACAGATTACATAATAACAAGAGGATAAGATTTGAGAGTGGTGTAGGATTCCAAGTGATGGAAGATTTCGTTGATAGATACTCAAACGTTTATATCGCAGGACCACAATATCGTTTCTTCATCGCACCAGATAGTAACTATCCACCTTTTGTATCTAACACTAGGATATACAGTTGCCTATTAATTCGTAACGATACGAAACATAGATGGCGTGGTAGATATAATGAAGACACGGATATATGTTTACGAGTATTAAAAGATGGTGATGTGTGTGTCCAGTTTAATGCTTTCTTACAAGGTAAGGCTGCCACTCAAACAGTTAAGGGTGGTAACACGGCAGAATTTTATCATGCCGAGAATACAGAGAATGATGAGTTTAAGAAGACGGGTTATAATGTAGATGGCACGATAAACAAATCACAAATGTTGGTAGATATGCACCCAGACGTTGCGACACTTGTTTGGAAATATGGTAGATGGCACCACTTCGTGGATTACACACCATTTAAAGTGAACAAGTTAAAACTGAAAGAAGGTGTGGTATTACCAGAGGGTTCCAACGAGTATGGAATGGAATTAGTGACGAATTTTGACTGGAAAAGTGTACATTAGGCTGTGCGGAATGTCGCACCCTACCCAAAGTGTTGAAATATAACGTTTTTTTCTTTATCTTTTTTGAAAATAATTATTGACTTTTACCTCAAAATGGTGTAGGATATAAGAATAATAAAAAAAGAAAGAAAACATTATGAATATAGAAATACTTGAAAACGATATGACTAAACAAAACATCTTTAAATTTTTTGGTTCTCTTAAATCTACTAACGAGAGATTAGAGTTTGTCCAAATTATGAAAGATTTTTATCCTAACGTACATGATATTAATTGGGTTTCTGTTGAAGAAACCGTTATGAACGAGGCCTAGTCCATATGATAACTAAAGAACAAAAATCATCACTAGCGAAATTATTGGCTACAGAAAACATTACGGTACAACACCGTAATGTAGAGACGGCATACTTTGTGCCTAAACAGAGATTATTATGTCTCCCTATCTGGGAAGATATGTCTAACGATTTATATGATATGTTAGTTGGACACGAAGTTGGTCATGCTTTATATACACCAATCGAAGATGTACAAAAATTAAAAGAGAACAAGATACCACATTCTTATTATAACGTAGTAGAAGATATCCGTATTGATAAGAAGATGAAATTAAAATATCCTGGTCTAAGAAAATCTTACTACAATGGTTACAACGAATTACTAGAGAGAAATTTTTTCATGTTAGAAGATAGAGATATTAATGGCATGAGATTTATTGATAGACTTAATGTATATACCAAATCTGGTTATACGATGAATGATATCGAGTTTAACGATATCGAACAAGGGTTCGTTAAACGTTCAGAAAGTTTAGATACTTGGCAAGATGTTGAGAAGTTAGTCCAAGATATATTCGCATATTCTGGTACGGAAGAGTTTGACGAAGACCAGTATGAAGAAACGGAAGTTAACTTAACAGTAAGAGGTGACGGTGAGCAACAAGAGCAAGATACGGAAGATACTCCCGAAGATGGAACTGATCCTGTTCAAGGAGAAGAAGACGAAGAAGGAGAAGACGAAGACGGTAACAACCAAGAAGGTGGCGAAATCAAAAACGAAGCCTTAACTGATAAGGCTTTTGATGAACAAAAGAAGGCAAACTTTAAACCACAAGATAATGATTATATTGATAATCAGTATGTAACTCTACCTAAGAGAAAATCAAGTCTCGTAACAAACAAAGATGTTATTGCCTTGTTTGATGAACAACACTCTCATCTACGTGGTGGGTATTACCAGAAGTTTCAATCATTTAAGAGAAAACAGTTAAGAACTGTTAACTACATGATTAAAGAATTTGAAATGAAGAAATCTGCTGACGATTACAAGAGAACCAAGACTTCTAAAACTGGTATGTTGAATATGTCTAAACTACACCAATACAAATACAATGACGATATATTCAAAAGAATTGATATCACACCTGGTGCCAAAAATCATGGTATGGTATTAGTTGTAGATTGGTCGGGTAGTATGGATTCTTGTATGTATGATACGTTGATACAAACTGCTAACCTAGTTATGTTCTGTAAGGCTGTTCAGATACCTTGTAAAGTATATGCCTTCTCTGATGTTAACAAGTCACACTTTAAATTAAAAAGTGATGAGTATATTCCTTTCAATGAGAGATACGATAACACTCCATACATTTATGAGAATGATAACGAACTAATTATGGAGAATGTTACGATGATTGAGTTAGTTGATACAACTGTTAAAACTTCACAGTATAATGCCTCAATGGCATACTTTCATAAAGTTATAGATTACTTCTCACACAGAGGTTCTGGTAGATACTACCACTATGATGATGATAGAGATTACTCTTTCAAAATGCCTAACTGTATGAGACTTGGTGGTACCCCACTTGATAGTGCGATCCTACAATCTATCGATTTGGTAAATAACTTTCAGAAAGAATACAAAGTCCAGAAGATGACTACGATATTCTTAACAGATGGTTCTGGACATATCAAGGGTGCTTTCACTAAAGAGAGAGACCAATCAAAAGAACGAAGTCCATATAATGGTGATGTGAATAACAAATACAATGCCGACTACTCAAACGGACAACTTATAATACAAGATGGTAACTATCAATTCAAGTATAACGATAGACACAATACGAGAAGTGTATTTAAGGCTGCCCACGAGGGTATGTTCAATTACTTTAAACATAAGACTGGTAGCCAACTGATTGGATTCTATATCACTCATGGTAAGAATGTTAGTTTTTCTGATTTATCTTCCCACATATCTACTAAAAAAGAATATCTGCCATATGAGAAATACGAAGAATACAAAAAAGAGTTGAGAACAGATGGTTGTATCTCACTCAAAAACGTAGGGTATGATGAACTGTATATCTTACCTAAGTCTAAACTACAAGTTAAAGACGAAGAGGTGAATATCACTAATGATATGACTACGGCAAAAATGAAACAACAATTCCTTAAAAATTTCAAATCTAAGAAGGTTTCTAGGGTATTACTCAACAAGTTTATTTCGAAAGTTGCGTAAGTTGTTGAATTATAATGTTTTTAATTTTACGATTTTGGTTGACAAATCGCTAAAAATATGATAGGATATAAGAATAATTAAAAATAAAAAAAAAATAGTGAGGACTATATTATGACTAACTTGAATAACGATAAGATTAAATTTATTGAACTTGCTCACCAAGAGAATGGTTCTTTTGAGATTACTACTCAACAAATCAAAAACATTGAAAATACTTTCAACGTTGATGGTAGTTGGGTATCACACTGGAGATATAAGGATCAAGTGGCTAGAAAAGGTAGAGGTAAATATGTTTTACCAAATATCATAAACCCAAGTAAAAACATTAAACAAAATGTTTCTACACCTAAACCACAAGAACCTGCGAAGGGTCGTATCGCTGTTGCCGAGAGTATTAAAGAAAATTTGGTACCTTCAAAAGAGGAGACTTTTGTACCCTTTGGCAACTTTAAAGATATAAAGAATATCATTAAGTCTAAGATATTCTATCCAACATTCATTACCGGGTTATCTGGTAATGGTAAAACTTTGGGTGTTATCCAGAGTGCCGCAGAGTTAAAGAGAGAACTCATTAGAGTTAACATAACAATCGAAACTGACGAGGACGATTTACTTGGTGGTTTTAGATTACAAGACGGTCAAACAGTTTGGCACGATGGTCCAGTAGTTGACGCTATGAAACGTGGTGCTGTTCTATTGTTAGATGAGATTGATTTGGCTTCTAATAAGATTATGTGTCTTCAACCAATACTCGAAGGTAATGGTGTCTTCCTCAAGAAGACTGGTACCTTTGTAGAACCTACTAATGGTTTCAATGTTATCGCAACTGCCAATACTAAGGGTAAGGGTTCTGATGACGGTAGATTTATTGGTACTAATATAATGAACGAGGCATTCTTAGAAAGATTCCCAGTAACTTTCGAACAAGAATACCCTAATGCTAAAACTGAACAAAAGATTTTAGATAACGTTATGTCCGCATACAACTTAAAAGATACTGACTTTACAGGCAATCTTGTTAAGTGGGCAGATGTTATCCGTCGAACCTTCTTTGATGGTGGGGTCGATGAAGTTATCGCAACGAGAAGGTTGGTACATATCATTAATGCTTTCGCTATCTTTGGTAATAAACTAAAGGCAGTGGAAGTATGTATCAATCGTTTTGACGATGACACTAAAAAGAGTTTCCTTGATTTATACACTAAAGTGGACGCAGGCGTTACACTCGATGAGTTAAACCAAGGAACTTCCAATGATGGTGAGGAACTTATCTCCGAAGATGAGTAAACCCATTTTTCATAATGTAGACCTCAGGGTGGTGTGTCAAGGCACCACCCATTTTTTTGTAAAGGTGGTGATTTAATGATAGAGGTGAAAGTTAGAAATAACAATGTTGAGAAAGCAATAAGACAACTAAAGAAAAAAGTTATGAAGGAAGGTATTCTCAAAGAGGTAAAGATGAGACAATACTATGAGAAACCAACGCTAAAGAGACAACGTAAGGATAAAGAAAATCTGAAACGTATTAACAAATTAAAGAGACAAAACGAGAAGTTTCTTTAATAACCCTAAAGGAGAATATCATGGGAAGACGTAAAATGACGAATGAAGAAAAACTATTAAATGCCTTAAACAGAGGCGATAGACTTTTCTGGAACGAAGTAAGATCCAAGTTTGGTATTACATCACCAGCAACTGCCGTTAATAATCTAAGGGCAGATGGTAACTGTATATACAGAAACAAAGTAAAAGCGGGTACTTACTATAAAGTAGGGAAACCATCAAAAGCAATCATCGCGGCAGGGTTCGCGGCATTGGAAAATACTGCTCAAGCATAAATAGTTAACACAGGCTATTCGTAAGTCCTGGTGTTAGTTGCCTCTCGTAAAGCGCAACTTTAAGTCTTTTTTAGGGTTTAGACTTGTAAAAAACAAAACCCTAACTATATAAATAGTAGTGTACGCCATAATGGGTACATTATTTAACTTGCTAAACAGGAGTAACACTATGAATAGCACAAGAAATTTATCAATATGGAGTGATTTGAGACCTTACAGTATAGGTTTTGAAGATATCTTCCGTCACTTTGACTTACATTTAGATACTAAGTCAACAACATTTCCACCATATAATATCGTTAAAGGCAAAGACGACCTAAACTGGACGATTGAACTGGCACTTGCCGGGTACAATAAGAAGGATATAGATGTCCACTACGCTGATAACCAATTGACTATAAAATCAATCCACAAAGACGAAGGTGAAACTGAAACAATACACAGAGGTATTGCTAAGAGACATTTCACTAGAACCTTTACTGTGGCTGATGAGGTTGAGGTAAAAGGTGCCGAGATGGTAGACGGTATGTTGATGGTTGCTTTAGAGAAGATTGTCCCAGAGGGCAAGAAACCTAGAACAATTGACATTTCATAAATTTTTTGGGCGGGGGTAATCCCCGCCTTATTGACGGAGTATATTATGTTTAGTTATCTAGGTGGTAAGAAGTTTCAGGCGAATTGGATCGCTGACCATTTCCCAGAATTTGACAATTATATAGAACCATTTGGTGGTGCCATGTGGGTATATTTTCAATCGAGTGTGAATGGTCAACTAAACATCTACAACGATTACAACAAGTATCTGGTAAATGTATTCGAGTGTGCTACCAGACAACCTAAGACATTATTAAAAGAACTGAACAAACTAGAGGTTCAGAATAGACAACTATTCGAAACGATACAGAAAGAATTACTACCACTAGATGGCAACTTCAAGTCACCAGATTGTGAGGTGGCTGCCAAGTATCTCTATGTTGAGTTACAGACATTCTCTGGTCTCACATGGGATAAGGCAAAGTATGTTGACCTGAAGGGCAAGTATAAGTCCAAGTATAATCACTTCATCGACAAGTTGAGTAATCAGAAATACATAAGAAAACTAAACGACCTAGACGCCTACAACATGAACTGGCGTGAGTGTATAGAGTGGTTTGATGGCAAAAAATCTTTCTTTTATATCGACCCACCATACTACAACATGGAGTTTTACTACACACAGAATTTTGATAATGACCAACACAGACAACTATCAGATGTATTGAGGACCATCAAGGGTAAGTTTGCCCTATCATATTATGACTTCGAGGCGTTAAAGAGGTGGTACCCTAAAGATAGATTTAGGTGGGTCACCAAATCATTCAACAGGCAGAATAGTAGTAAGAAGAAGAATACCGCAAAGGGTGATGAGATACTCATTATGAATTACTAAATAGTA
>Ga0209535_1000215_pt1 | contig 39309 bp, 52 predicted proteins | sample LinPmetageLP28_FD_184041 | JGI IMG/M metagenome (GOLD analysis project Ga0209535, IMG submission 184041) | Marine viral communities from the Pacific Ocean - LP-28 (SPAdes) (version 2) | ecosystem: Environmental > Aquatic > Marine > Oceanic | place: Pacific Ocean | collected 2009-08-22
TTTATCATAACAACTCTAAGAAATTTGAAACAACGTCTGCTGGTATACAAACAACAGGTACTGTTAATGTAAATGGAGCATACACTCTTCCAACTTCTGATGGGTCAGCTAACCAAGTTTTAACAACTGATGGTTCTGGAGCAGTTACTTTTGCAACACCAACTACTGGGGATATTACAGGTGTCACTGCTGGAACTTTATTAGATGGTGGTGGAACTTCTGGAAGTGTAACTTTAAATGTAGACTTATCAGAACTTTCGACTTCTACTTCAAATGGAGATGGAGATTTTTTTGTTGTAGTTGATTCTTCTAATGCTCAAAAAAAATTAACTAAAGGAAATATTAATAACTCAGGTTTTAATAATGACGCTGGATATACTACAAACACTGGTGATATTACTTCTGTTGTAGCAGGATCAGGTTTAACTGGAGGAGCTACTAGTGGAGCTGCTACTTTAAATATTGGTGCAGGAACAGGTATTGATGTTGCAGCAGATGCAATTTCAGTTGATGTTTCTGACTTTATGGCTAATGGTTCTAATAATAGAATTGTTACAGCCACAGGTGCAGATGCACAAAACGCAGAAGCTAATTTAACTTTTGATGGTTCTGAATTAGATGTATCTGGAACTTTAAAAGCTGATAAAGGATATGTTCCTGAAGCAACTTTAACAGATGGTTCAACTATTAACTGGAACATGTCAACACAATCAGTGTGTAAAGTAACACTAGCTGGTAACAGAACAATGGCTGCTCCATCAAATGGAAGTACAGGTCAATTTGCTTCTATTACAGTTATTCAAGATGGAACAGGATCGAGAACATTAACATGGAACGCTGTGTATGAATTTGCAGCTGATACAGCACCAACATTATCAACAACAGCTAATAAAGCAGATTTATTTGTATTTAGATATAATGGAAGTAAATGGTTAGAAGTAGGTAGAAACTTATTATTAACAGTAAGTTAGGATATATATGAATTTTAATTTTGATAAAAAAGAATATGATAGTGAAAAATTATCAAATGAAGGTAAATTATATTTACAAAAATTACAAAACATTATTGCTCAAAAACAACAGTTAAATATTCAATTTACTGATTTAGAAGTTTTACAAAAACATTATTCTGAATTACTTAAAAAAGAATTACCTAAAGAAAAACTAAAAGAAAATAAAACAGGAGCCTAGACTATGGCTTTTGCATTTAATTCTTTTTCAGAATCGCCTTTCGCTGCAATTGTAGAAAATCCAATTGTAGCTGTAACCGGTCAAGCTCTTGCTCTTAATCAAGGTAACGAAGGAGTCGTAATTGATGTAGATGTTTCTGTAACAGGTCAAGCAATGTCTTCTAACTTAGGTACAGTTAGTATATTTGCAGGTGTTATCGCATTTCCAACAGGAATAGCAATGACATCTAACTTAGGTTCTACCACTGTAACTGCACAGGGTAATACTAGTGTTACTGGAATAGCAATGACATCTGCCTTAGGCACTGCTCAAGCATTTACAGATGTTGTAACAGAAGATGTAACTGGAATAGCAATGTCTGCTAATTTAGGTTCTGTTGCTATTACAGGTGCTGCAAATGTATCTATCACTGGTCAAGCAATGACCATGCAAGAAGATTCTGTAACAATTGGAGCAGATGCTAATGTTACTGTAACAGCTTTACCTATGACAGCTGCACTTGGTACAGCAGTTGCAGATGCTAATAGTTTAATAGATGTAACTGGTCAGATAATGACTATGCAGGAAGGTACTGCAACAGCACCAGATTCATTAGCTATATTAACAGGAATTGAAATGACTATGTCATTAAATAGTGTTAAAAATGTAGTATGGACTGAAGTTAATACAGGAGGTGCTCCTATTGATCCTCCAGGTTGGAAAGAAGTAGCTTGATTAGAGTAAAAATATAAATATAATGAAATTTTAAGGAATTTAAAATATGGCAAATGCAACTTCAGCTAATTTAAAATTAACTGTACAACAAACCGGAGAAAATTCAGGAACTTGGGGTCAGTTTACTAATACTAATTTATTAATTTTAGAACAAGCAATCGGTGGTTATGATGCAGTTGGAATTACTTCAGGTGCAACTTTAACTTTTTCAAATGGTATTTTATCAAATGGTAAAAACCAAGTTTTAAAATTAACAGGAACGATATCAGGTAATGTTAATGTAGTCATTCCCAATTCAATTGAAAAAACTTATATTGTATTTAATGCAACAACAGGAGCACATACTGTAACTTTTAAAACAAGTTCAGGAACAGGAGTTACTTGGGGAGCTACAGAAAAAACAACTAAAATAGTTTATTCTGATGGTACAAATGTTGTAGATACAGGATTAATTTCTAATATCCTGGAAGATAGTTCTCCTGAATTAGGAGGAAATTTAGATACTAATTCTTTTAATATAAAATTTGATGATGCACATGGAATTACAGATGACTCAGATAATGAACAATTAATTTTTCAAAAAACAGGATCAGCTGTTAATTATTTTGAAATGACTAATTCTGCAACAGGTGATAACCCTGGTTTATCCGTAGAAGGAGGAGATACTAATGTAGGGTTAAATATTAGTACAAAAGGAACTGGATTAGTTAAATTTAATGATGCAGTTTATAACCCAGAAGTTGCTTTAACAGATGCAACAACTATAGATTGGGCTGTAAATACAGCTCCTGTTGCAAAAGTAACTTTAGCTGGCAATAGAACAATTGCAGCACCAAGTGGAGGTGCTACTGGACAATTCGTCTCTTTACTGGTAATACAAGATGGTACAGGTTCAAGAACAATAACTTGGAATGCTGTATATGAATTTAGTGGGGACACTGCACCAACTTTAACAACAACTGCTAATAGAGGAGACTTGTTTGTTTTTAGATATAATGGTACAAAGTGGTTAGAGGTTGGAACAACATTGAATTTAATATTAAGTTAGGAGAAAAATTATGTGGGTATTAGTACAAGATGAAACAATAATAAAAACATTTAGTCATGCAAAAGGATTTGTGTTAAATGATACACAATATCCAAGAGATATATTTACTAAATGGACTAAAGAAGAAAAAGAAGCTATTGGTATATATGAAGTTATTGTTGACAGTATAAATTATAAAGATTCAGAATATTATAATAACACAGATTCAACTATTGCATTTGCAAATAATCAAGCAACAGTATCTTGGGGAACTCCAACTGCTAAAAATTTAGTAGATGAAAATTTAGTAGATGAAAATAATAACCCGGTTTTAGACTCAGATGGAAATCAAATAATTAATTATGGTTTAAAAACTGAAAAGAAAAAAATAATAAAACAACAAGCAGCTGATTTACTATCTAAAACAGATTGGTATGTAGTTAAAGCAACAGAGGTTGCTAATTATACTGTGCCAACTAATATTACAACTTATAGAGCAGCAGTTAGAACTAAATCTAATGAAATGGAAACTAAAATAGATAATGCAGCTGATGTTGATGCATTAAAAGCTTTACATGATTATGTAAATACAGGAACATTTGAAAGTCCTGTTATCGTAAGACCTTTGGGAGAGTGGCCTGAGGAGGTAATCTAAAGTGCTTATAGTTGGAGGAAACCAATCAGCAACAGGTGGATATACTGTAGATAACTCATTACTACTTGATCGAGCATCTGGTGCAAAAATAACAAACACATTTGGTTCAACTACTAATAGAAGAACATTCACAGTAAGTTTATGGACAAAAAAAACTAATACAACTCAAGAACAAAATCTTGTTTTTGCTGGAGATTTAAGTGGATCAAATCCTTTTTTTGATTTTAGATTTAATAGCGATCAAACTGTAAACTGGTATCAATCTGATTCTTCTGGAAGTGGTGCAGAATTTAATTTAATAACAAATAGAAAATTTACAGACCCAAACGCTTGGTATCATATTGTTATGGCAGTAGATACAACACAAGGGACATCATCAAATAGAGTTAAATTATATGTAAATGGAGTACAACAAACTTCATTATCTACAGCAACTTATCCATCTCAAAACTTTGACACAGCTTTTAATCTTATTAATTTTGAAAGTCAGTATGGAGGTTTAAGAACTAGTACTCCTACATATGATGGTTACATATGTGAAGTAGTTTTAATTGATGGACAACAATTAGATCCAACATCATTTGGAGAATTTGATGAAGATAGTGGAGTATGGAAACCAATATCTGTATCTGGTTTAACCTTTGGAGACAATGGATATTATTTAGATTTTGAAGATAGTTCAGATCTAGGACAAGACGTATCTGGTAATAACAATGATTTTACTCTTACGAATATTTCATCAACTGATCAATTTACTGATACTTGCACAAATAATTTTTGTACTCTAAATCCTTTAAGAAGTATTGGTGGAAATATTGGTTCTTATTCAGAAGGTAACACAAAATATACTGCTGCTCATAATGATTGGCAAGGAACAGTTGGAAGTATTGGTTCTACTGCTGGAAAATGGTATTGGGAATATAAACTTTTAGGTGGAGCATATCACATAAATGGTATTGTTTCTGATATAAGTAATGCTGATGCTGCTGTACATGATGCTGCTGTTGTTGTTGGTGGTTATGGTGGTTATATTGATAATGGTCAATTTCAAGCTAGATATCAGGAATCTGCTATATCTGGTTGGGACACATCAAGTGTAGGTGTTTCATTTACAACAAACGATATAGTTAATATTGCTTTAGATATGGATAATAAATTTTTATATTTTGGTAAAAATGGAACATGGATGAAAAGTGGTAATCCAGCATCAGGTGCAACTGGTACTGGTGGAATTGATATAGGTACACCTTATGATACGGCTGGATTATTTGCTATACCAGCACTTAGTATTTATCAAAATGCTGCAATTGGTTCAATAAACTTTGGCAATCCATCTTTCGCAATCTCATCAGGCAACGCAGATGGTGATGGCTATGGAAACTTTGAGTATGCAGTGCCTTCTGGTTATTTTTCGTGGAACACAAAAAACCTAGCGGAGTATGGATAATGGCTTACACAGATATAGATAAATCAGACGATTATTTTAATACATTAATATATGCAGGTAACGGTACTTCAGGAAGAAGTGTAACAGGTGTTGGGTTTCAACCAGATTGGGCTTGGATAAAAAATAGAAATGATGGTGATCCACATAAACTTTTTGATGCGGTAAGAGGAGTTGGTAAATCATTAAAGTCAAATTCAACTGATGCAGAAGCAAGTAATGAAGAAAATGGTTATTTATCAGCTTTTAATAGTGATGGATTTACACTTACTGCAGGAAGTACAAGTATACAAGATGTAAATAATAATGGTGAAAACTATGTTTCATGGAATTGGTTAGGTGCTAATGGAACTGTAACAAATACTGCTGGAGGTATAAACTCTACTGTATCTGCTAATACTACTGCTGGGTTTAGTATTGTAACTTATACTGGAAATGGAAGTGGTTTAGCTGATAATGTCGGTCATGGTTTAGGTGTAGCTCCTAAATTAATGATAGGTAAAAACAGAACTGGTGCAGGAAGATGGATGGTTGGTGGTTTAGGTGTAGATCCTTCTTTTAATTTTGCCAATGATTATATAGTTCTTAATGATGGTGGTGGAAAATCTACTGATGCTGGTGGTACAGTATGGAATGCAGCACCAACAAGTACCCTTGTAAAATTTTCTAATTTTTTTAATGCTGGTTCAAATAATTATGTTATGTATTGTTTCGCTGAGAAAAAAGGATTTAGCAAATTTGGAACTTATAATGGTAATGGAAATTCCAATGGAGCATTTGTTTACACCGGTTTTAAACCTGCAGTATGGATAGTCAAAAGAACTAATGCGACTAATAACTGGATTACGTTTGATAATAGAAGAAGTACATCTCAGGGATTTAATCGTAACAATGTATTACTACTACCTAATTTATCTCAAGGAGAAAATACAAATGATGGTGTAGTCGATTTTGTTTCAAATGGTATTAAAATAAGAGATACAAAAGATGAATTTAATAACAGTAGTGGAACATATATGTATATGGCTTTTGCTGAAAACCCTTTTGTAACGTCAACTGGTATACCAACTCCAGCTAGATAAGACAACTTGCTATAACAAACAAACTGGTATATTTTAAAGTATGCTACAAAAACTTTTTTTCAAACCTGGTTTTAATAAAATGATCACAGACTCTGGTGGTGAATCACAATGGGTTGATGGAGATTTTGTTAGATTTAGATATGGTTTACCTGAAAAAATAGGTGGATGGAGTCAACTTACTAATTCAAATAATACATTACCAGGTGCAGCAAGAGCACAACATGCTTTTACTAGTATCGCTGGTGAAAAATATGTAGCTATAGGAACCTCACAAGGTTTATTTCTATATTATGAAGGTAGTTTTTTTGATATTTCTCCAATAGATGATGACGTAATTACAGGAGCAACTTTTACAGTTACCTCTGGATCAGCAACTGTAACTGTAAATAAAACAGCTCATGGATTATTAGATGGAAGATATATAACATTTTCAAGTGTAACTGTTCCAACAAACTCAGGTTATGCAATAGCAGATTTTACTGGAAATACTTTTGAAGTATTAAACAAAACAAATAATACATTTCAAATTACTATGCCTTCTAACTCAGCAGGTGCTAGTACAACTACAGGTTCAGCGCAAATTGATCCATATGAAGTAGTAGGACCAACGTTTCAAACTGCTGGTTTAGGATGGGGTACATCTACATGGGGATCAAGTACATGGGGAACTGCAAGTGCAACTAGTAATGTAGTTCTGGATCCAGGAATCTGGTCTCTTGATAATTTTGGTCAAGTGTTGGTTGCAACTATTCGTAATGGTAAAACATTTACATGGAATGCAGGTGCAGGTAATCCGAGGACTGTTAGAGCATCTACAACTACTTCTGGTATTCCAACAAGTAGTAATCCAACTGCTACAATATTAACGCAAGTATCTGATAGAGATAGACATTTATTTCATTTTGGAACTGAAACAACTATTGGTAATGCAACAACTCAAGATCCAATGTTTATTAGATTTTCAAACCAAGAAGATTTAAATACGTACTTACCCACTGCAACAAATACTGCAGGAACATTTAGATTAGATAAAGGTAATGAAATTATGGGAGCAGTATCAGGTAAAGATTATACATTAGTTTTAACAGATACATCTGCATATGTAATTCAATATGTTGGTCCACCGTTTACTTTTTCTGTAAGACAAGTTGGTACTAACTGTGGTTTAATAGGACAGAACGCAATAAGTTATTCTGATGGTAAAGTATTTTGGATGTCGGGTGAAGGTGGTTTTTTTGTTTTTGATGGTACTGTAAAAGCTTTACCATGTTTAGTAGAAGATTTTGTATTTACAACTACTGGAGATAATTTAGGTGTAAATTATAGTTCTAGTCAATTAATTTATTGTGAACATAATAGTTTATATAATGAAATAAATTGGTTTTATCCTTCAGCAAGTTCAGAACAAATTAATAGATGTGTAGTATATAATTATGGAGAAAATATCTGGACTACAAGTTCACTTGATAGATCAAGCTATATTGATCAAGGAATTTATGAGTTACCTTACGCAACTGATTATGACAAAGGTGCTACACCTAATTTTCCAATACAAGGAATTACAAATAAATTTGGAGCATCTATTTATTACGAACATGAAAAAGGAACTGATCAAATTAACAGTTCAGGTACAACCTCTATTGATGCATTTATTCAATCAGGAGACTTTGATATTACTGCAAGACAAAGTCCCTTTGGAGGAGGAACCGGCACGATTGATTATAAAGGAGATGGAGAAGTCTTTATGTCTGTAAAAAGATTTATACCTGATTTTAAAGTATTAACAGGTAATTCAAAAATTACTTTACTATTAAATGATTATCCAAATAATACTGCATCTAGTTCACCTCTTGGCCCATTTACAATTACAAGTTCTACTAGTAAAGTAGATACAAGAGCAAGAGGAAGATTAGTATCAATTAAAATAGAAAATGATGGTACTGGTGAGACTTGGAGATATGGAACTTTAAGATTAGATGCACAACCAGATGGAAGAAGATAATGGCTAAAATAACTGCATACATACCTGAACCGCAACCAGAATATGATGTAGAAAATCAAAGACAGATATTAGAGTCTTTAACTACATTACAAAACCAACTTAATTTTGCTTTTCAAAATGACTTGAAAGAAGAGCAAGATACATATAATTACTTTTTATCCTAATGACTATACAATATAAAAACGCTAGTAAGATATTAAGTGGTACAGCTATGACTACTGTTTTAACTATAAGTACCTCATCTATCGCTATTGTAAAATCTGTGTATATATCTAATAATAGCACAGGAGCTGTATTAGCTAACTGTGATTTAAGAGATTCTTCTGCTAGTACAGACATAGAATTTTTTAGAAAAGATATACCTGCTACAAGCACAGTAAATGCTGTTGAACAGGGGTTGAATTTAGAAGCAGGAGATGCTATAAAAGTTCAAGCAGAAACCGCTAATAAACTTGAAGTAGTAGTTGGTTACGCTTTAGTAGATAGATCACAGGAGAATGGATAATGGCTAACGAAGATGTATTAAAAATTGATTGTACAACAACAATAGTTTTAAGAAATACTAGAACTAATAAAGTATATAAAGATGAAACAGAGAAAGAAGCTGATATAGCAGATCCTAACACTGAAACAGTTGCAGAACATGTTGCACAAGATCTTACAGTGGTAGTATCTCCGAAAGGATTAAATATTTTACAGAAAGTAATGAATCAAAATAATGAAAAACCAAAATCCTAGAGGCGGAACAGAGTTACAATTAGAATATTTAAGAAAACATGTTGAAACAAGTTTACTTAATCAAGTAGAAATTTGTACATCTGTACCAGAAAAAACACCATTACATCCAACTAAGCTAAATATTCTTTGGCAAAAAAATTCATGGGACCAACCTAATTTAAAACCATGGTTTGATAATAAATCAAACCACCATAAATACGACTGGTATGTGTTTAACTCTAATTGGAACTTTGAACAATTTACAAAAAGATTTGATTTACCTAGAGAGAAATGTGTAGTTATTAAAAATGGTATTGAAGAAGTACAACCTGTTTTAACTCAATATAAAAAAAGTGATCCTATAAAAATAATACATCACTGTACACCTTGGAGAGGTTTATCTGTATTGTTAGGTGCAATGCAATTAGTTAAGAATCCATTAATTAGTTTAGATGTTTATTCTTCTTGTGAAGTATATGGAAAAGATTTTGCAGAAGCTAATGATGAATCATATAAAGCTTTATATGAACAAGCAAGACAACTACCTAATGTAAATTATATTGGTTACAAGCCAAATGAATATATTAAAGAAAATTTAAAAAATTATAGAATGTTTGTATACCCTAGTATTTGGGAAGAGACATCTTGTATATCATTATTAGAATCTATGTCAGCGGGTTTATATTGTATTACTACTAACTTTGGTGCTATATATGAAACAGGTGCAGATTTTCCAATTTATATACCTTACTCAAATAATTATAAAAGTTTAGCTAGGAAATTTGCTCAAGCTATAGAAGCTTCTGCAGACATGCTTCATAATTCAGATATCCAGGAACATTTAAAGATGCAACAAAATTACGTAAATAAATTTTATAATTGGGAAGATAAAGGCCAATCTTGGACAAGATTTTTGAGAGGAGCAATAAATGCAAAATAATGAACCAATATGGTTTTCTGAAAAAAAAGAAACAAACATTAATTCAGATACTTATCAAACTGAAAAAATAGAACAGGTAAACTCTAGTGTTAAAACTATTAATATAGGTGCTATGTTAGATAATCCAAAAGCAAAGATAATGGTTTGTACTCCTTGTCATAGTGAAGTATCTATGCATTACACTCAAGCTGTTTTAAAATTTCAACAAGAATGTATGCAACAAGGTATATTAGTTAGTTTTACTTTATTAAAATCTTCTTTAGTTACACAAGGTAGGAATTTATGTGTAGCTGAATTTTTAAATCACAAAGATCATTATGATTATTTATTGTTTATTGATTCTGATATTGATTTTCAATCAAACACTATATTTAAAATGATTGGAGCTGACAAAGATATTATTTCTTGTCCATATCCAATGAAAACATTTGATACAGATAAGATGTGGAGAACAATGAAAGAGACAAATATGATTAAAACAAAAGATGATGTATTAAAATCAGCTCATGTGTTTCCATTAAAAATAGGAGATAATGAATTAAAAATGGAACATGGTGTTATTAAAGTAACTCATGCTCCCACAGGATGTATGTTAATTAAAAGAAAAGTTATTGAAAAGATGATTAAGAATCATCCAGAATTAGAGATATATCAACCAACTGTTATAAATGGTGAAGAAGTTAAAAAAGAAAATATGTTTAACTTATTTGATACATTACATGATATAGAGACTAAACGATATTTTGGTGAAGATTTTGGTTTTTGTCAAAGATGGGGTGATATGGGAGGAGAAATATATATCTATGCTTTAGATAATATAACTCATGTTGGTGACCATCAATATTGTGGTAGATTTTATGATTTATTAGAGAACGCAAAACCTGTTGACGATAGTTAAAAAATCAAATAAAGTATTATATTTACAGGATTCTATGCCTGCTTAACAGTATAAATATATTTAAATTATGGCAATATCACGAGGATTACAACCAAGACAATTATACGGCTTAGGAAGCCTAGTTAAATCTATAAAAAAAGGTGTTAAGACTGGTATTAAAGGTATAGCTAATACTGTAAAAGAAAATCCTTTACTATCTTTAGCTGCATTAAATTTTGCACCTATGTTACCTATGTTTGGAGGTGGCGCTCCTTTTATTGGAATGGGAAGTTTAACAGGTAGAGTAGGTACTATACCTGGAATAACTTCATTAATTTCAGGTGGAGCAAAAAAAACAGGTGAAAAAAGTTTAGGTGGTACATTAGCAGCATTTGCAGGTGGTTCTTTATTAGGTGGATTATTAAATGACGCTGAAGAAGAAGGTGATCCTGAAGGTATTACTAGAGATGTTGGAGCATTAAGAGCTAAACTAACTAATGCATATAAAAATCAAAGAACATTTGCTAACTCAGAAAATGAAGATGCAGCTATAGCTGATCAAGTAGAAGTAGATTTATCAGAGTATAATCAAGATATGAATAGAACAAACGTTGCTTATGGTGGCCGTATGCAATACGGTTTGGGTAATTTAGTTTCAGCTTCAATGAAAGCAGGAGATAGTCCTGTTACAAAAAATAGTGGTATGGGAGGAATGATTGCTAAATTACTTAATAATAATCCTAATATTTTAGAAAAATTAAAAACAAGTAATTCTAATAATAGTAATTATTTTATAGATGAAAATTTTAATGGTATAGATGATAGACAAGAAGCAGCTTATGGTGGTAGAATCGGATTTGCAAGAGGATCCAATAATCCAGAACAAAATGCTATGGCAGCTTCTCTAATAGAAGGTTTGCCTTTAAATCAAAATCCTGCAGGGGTTACAGAATTAGATCTTAGAGAAACAGGTGGATTTATTCCTCCAGTTGGTGTAAAAGAAAAGGCAGATGACATTCCAGCGATGTTAGCAAACAATGAATTTGTAATGACAGCAGATGCTGTAAAAGAATTTGGAGATGGTAATGTTAATAAAGGTGCACAACGTATGTACAGTATGATGAAACAATTAGAAAAGAATGGTAGGGCATAATGGCTGAAGTATCAACAGTAGTTCAACAACCACCTGAGTTTATAGAAGCGGCAGCGAAACCATATATTACTCAATTACAACAAGTAACAGGTGCTTTATCTCAAGCAGATCTTTCAAAAATATTTGGTCCACAATTTGTAGCAGGACTTAGTCCATTACAACAACAAGCTCAATCAACAGCACTTGCGGGTATAGGTGGTTATAAACCTTTCTTACAAGCAGCAGCAGCTTCAGCAGGGCCGAATGCTTACAAACAATTTATGTCTCCGTATCAACAAGATGTCATTGATACAACTTTACAAGGATTTGATGTTCAAGCTCAAAAAGGTGCACAAGGTGTACCAGCAGCAGCAATTGCAGCCGGTGCCTTTGGTGGTGGTAGAGAAGGCGTGCAAAGAGCAGAATATCAATCATCATCTGATAGAAACAGAGCAGGTTTACAAGCGCAGTTACAGCAACAAGGATTTCAACAAGCACAACAATTAGCTCAACAAAATATTGGAAATCAATTACAACTAGGTCAAGCTGGTCAAGCTTTCTTAGGTCAAGATGTTGGAGCTTTATCTACACTAGGTGGTATTAACCAAGCTCAACTACAAGCACAATTATCTGCACAACAACAATTATTACAACAACAATTAAATCAACCACTTCAAGCTACACAGGCTCTGGGTTCAGGGATCACTGGATTAATTGCAGGTTACCCTGGTTCAACTCAAACTCAAATGCAACCATCTCCAACAGCTTTACAAACTGCTTTAGGTGCGGGTGCTACACTAGCTGGAGTATATAGAGCGTTTAGTTAATATGAGTAGAATATTTAAAAGACCAATGTTTAGAAAAGGTGGTCCTACTTCTGGTATGAATGGTATTATGACTGGTATTGTAGACAGAGAAATGCATGCTGATGATCCATTTGTTGGAGATTTAAAAAATTACATTCCTACTAAAGAAGAATTAGCTTATGTTTCATCTCAATTACCTGAAAGAGAAAAAGTAAAAGATGAAGGTATGGATCCATTATCACAGTTTCTTATACAAGGTGGATTAAGTTTAATGTCTCAAAGACCTACAGGAGGTATATTGAGTACAGCTGCAGAAGCATTTAAACAACCAACAGCTGGTTTATTTCAAGACTTAGCTTCTAAAAGAAAAGAAAAAAGAGAAGAGGAGAGAGAAAGATATTTAACTGAAGCTGATTTATTTAGTGATTTAATTAAAACTAAAGGTGACATAGCTGCAGCTAAATTAGGAGCATCTGATTCAGCTAAAATGCAAACTGCTAGTGCAGTTAGATCTTTATTTGCTCCTAAAATAACAGCTATAGAAGACAAAATAATTGAAGCTAAACAATCAGGAGCTGGAAATGATGTATTAAGTCCATTAGTAATAGAATTAGAAAATTTAAAAACACAATCAGAAAATGCTTACTTAGATGTATTAGTACCTGGAAAATCAAGATCGGAACAAATAATTGATATGGCTGCAATTATTAAAGAAAATGATCTTGGTGGTAGCAAATCAAATGAACAAATTATTGCTGAAGCAGAATCTATTATCGACATGGCTTCAGGTATTAAAGTTAAAAAAGCTGATGGCGGTAGAATAGGTTATGCTATGGGAACTCCTGAAAAAGTAGATGCACCAATGGTTAATGAACCTACTATGAATGCACCTGCAGTTGAATCTAGAGCTAAAAGTATTGATATGCCTTTTGAAGAATTTAGACAAAAACTACCTGCTAATATTACAGATGATATAGCAAATATAATATATTATAATTCTAGTGCATTTGCAGATTTTGCAAATATTGAAACACAAGATGACGTTTATTCGTTTAACTCAAAATATGATGTGAATTTAACATTACCTTTTAATACCGAGACGACCTAAAATGATATGGCTGATTTGGGAAAACAAAATAGGGATGAAATTTTAAAAAACGTTATTAATGACGTAGTAAATAACGTAGGCACACAAAATATAAATAAAGAAACTCAAGAAGACATTAAAGAATTAAATCCAGACAGTGTAGTAGAAAATAAACTCCCTACATCAGAATTAAGAAGTTTTGTTAGATCTTTACCTGAAAATGAAAAAGATAACGTTTTACGTTATTTAGATGTATTTAGAAATAATAATGCTCCAGTAGTATCTTATATAGAAGATATAAAAAAATATGGTTCTGTTAAAAAAGCAAAAGAAGCAGGGGCCACATCTGGTTTATTAAATCCAAATAAATTTTTAAAAGATTTTAGTAAAGAAGGTGACGAAGAAGATTTAAACAGATTTACATCTAATTTAATATTAGGGAATGAAATATATGATGTATCAAAACGTGATGATTTTGTAGGACAACAAAGACAAAAAGAATATTTAAGTAGTAAAAAAACTAAAGCTATGCGTGGTGTTGGTATGGCCATAGAAGAGTCAGCTCGTGAAACATTTAGAACTGTAGCTGCATTAAGTGACGCAGGTTTTAATACTGAGATGTTAGATTTCTTAGAACAAAATTGGCCTGAAGTAGAAAAATCTAGACAAGGTGTTGAACAATTAGCGGAAGATTTAACTCAATTTGGTATTTCTATATTTGCAGGTAAAAAAATACTTAATGGTTTTGGTAAAATAGCTAGACTTACAGGTAATAAATTTGATTCTACTAGAAAAATACTTGATAGATTTGACAAAACTTTAAAAAAAGGAAAAGTAGTAAAAGATAAAAGTGGAAATATTAAATTAAGATCAAGTATTGCTCAAAAATTAGGTTATTGGGGTGTAGGTGGTGCAGTTGCTTATGGTGTGGGTGAAGCAGTCACTGGAGGCTCAGAAGATGATAAAACTATACTTGGAGATGTTAAACCTTTTGGTATTGGTACAGAGAAACTTGAATTAAAAGATACAGAAGGATTAACAGGTAGAGCAAAAGCAACACAAATACTAGCAAATAAATTAAAATATGGCGCAGATGGAACTGCTTTAGTAGGTGGTTTAACTGTTGCAGGTAAAACAGTTGCAATGCCTGTTTTAAGAGCAGGTAACAAATATCTTTTAGCTCCAGGATTTAGAAAAGTGGGTAGCGGTTTAGATATTTTAAGTAAAGTTGCTGCAAGTGAAAAAACTGGCATACCTCAATTAACAAGAAAAATAATTGAATCAAAAAATAAAGCTTTAACTAAAGCAGGTATTCCTAAAATGGAAGACTGGCAGTTTTTTTCTATGACAGCAGGTCCATTAAAAGAAAGAATTATGAAAGCTGCTGATAAATTTATATTAACTCCAATAAGAACAAGAGGTCCGTTAACTCAAGAAGCAAAAGATGCATTAATTAAGTCTGAGGGATTAGTTAATAAATATAGAAAAAGAGTTGATATGAAAATGAAACAATTAGAAAATAAATTATATACTTTAACTGAAAAAAGTTTGATTGATAAAATTATTACAGATTCGACTCCTGTTGCTGCAAAAGCATATTTAGATGATATTGTTTTATTTTTACAAGGCAAAATTGGAATTAATGATTTACCTCAAGTTTTAAGAAATTCTTCTAAAGAAGTTAAAATAGTTATTGATGATTTAACAAAAGAATTACAACCCTATATTAAGTCTGGTGAATTACAAAAAGAATTTATAGATAACATTGGAAAATATTTAAGAAATTCATATGAAGTATTTAGAAGTAATTCATTTAGACCAAATTCATCTCAAATAAAATCAGCTACAGATTATTTTAAAGAACAAATTAAAAGAATGGATCCTGAATATAGAAATGTAAAAATAGGTTCGGGAACTGATTTAGATAACCAATTGTCTAGATATGCATCTTCTAAAGTAGATGAAATATTAAATGTTGGTCAAGAAGGTAGTAGTCCAAAAGATAGAATGAACGCTATTACATCCGTAGTGGCTCCTTTTTTAGATAAAAAAAATCCTTCCTTACCAAAAGTTGTTCAAGATTTATTAGGAAAAGTAAATGATCCAAGAGCTATTGTATTAGATACAGTTACTCAACAAGCTAATTTATTAGCGCATATAAGGTATCATAAAACTTTAGCAAGAAATGGTTTAAAAAATGGTTGGATATTTAAAGATGAAAAAGATTTTATTAGAAGAGGTTTTCAACAAGAAGTAGCTCCATCACTAGTTCCAATTACTATGTCTAAAAATAGAATGAATGTAGATTTAACAAATGTTTATTCTTATAAAATAGGAAAAACTAGAGCACCTTATCTTACAACAAAAGAAATAGCTCAAGGAATGAATGGAGATAATTTAGTTACAGATTTTTTATTAAAAATACCAATGTATAAAGCTTACCTAGCAGCTAAAACAACATCACAATTATCTAAAACTGTGTTATCAGTAATGACTCAAATGCGTAACGTTGAAACCGCAGCTTTCTTTTCTTTTATTAATGGCCACATGGGTAGAAATGCAAGTCTTATTGATTCTATGAAAATAGCATTTCAAGATGTTATAGGTAAAGGAAGTGTAAAACCTGAAGTCATGAAAAAAAAATTAGAAGAATATCTTCAATATGGTGTATTTGATAATTCAGTAGTTGCTGGTGAAGTAGAAGCAGTGTTGAAAGATATTGTAAAAAATAGATTTTCTACATCAGAACAATTAATGAAATATTTATTAAATAATCCAGTTTTTAGGAAAGCTACAGAATTTTATCAAGCTTCAGATAATTTATGGAAGGCATATGGATATGAGTTTACTAAATCACAAATGGTTCCTGCTATTCCAATTAGAGGTCTAAGTTTAGATGATGCCGCTAAATTAGGTTATAAAATAGAACCTGGAAAAAAAACTGCTTATACATGGCAAGATTTAGTTAATCAACAGTACAAAGAAGTATTTAATATGAAATGGGATCCTCTTGATTTTGCGGGTAATCCAAAAACTTATTCTGAAGCTTTAAGAGATATAGCAGGTAAATATACTAGAGATGTTTATCCAAACTATTCAATGGTTCCACAAATTGTAAAAGAATGGAGACGTTTACCTCTTGGTAACTTTGTAGCTTTCCAATCAGAAATTATTAGAAATATTTATAATATATTAACATACTCAACTAGAGAAATATCATCTAGTAATCCATATATAAGACAAATAGGCGCTAGAAGACTTTTAGGTTTTGGAAGTGTAATGTATGGATTTGATAAAGGATTAGAAAGTATATCTAGTACACTAACAGGTTTAGATGAAGAGTTTATAAAAGGATACCAAAGATTCTTTTCACCATGGTATGCTAAGAATGATAAAATTATACCTGTATCAAAACCAGGGAAAGACGGAAAATTTCAAAGTATTGATTGGAGTAAAGAACAACCTTTTGCATCAATTTCAGATGGATTTAATACATTTACTGAAGGAATGTTTAATCCAGATAAAAGTGATGAATCAATGTTTACAAGATTTTTTAAATCAATGTTTTATGATTATGAAGAAAAAAAGAATGGTGCATTAACACAAATATTTGAACCGTTTATTACTGAGTCAATTTTAACTGAAGCAATATTAGATGTAGCTCCTAAATGGACGCCTATTCCAGGTGCAAGAGGTGGTAAAACTAAAGAAGATAAAATAATATATGATGCAGCTAATGAACCATATGATGTAGTAGTTGGTAAAATATTTAATCATTTAATACAAACTATTAATCCAACTACCTTTAGAAGTGCAGGTAAAGTTTTATCTGCCTATGATGAAGAAGTTAATAAAGCAGGTGATAAATATAATACTACAAATGAACTGTTAAAAATGTTTCTTGGTATTGGTATCACTGAACAAAATCCTAAAACTAGCATGACTTATATCATTAGTGATTTTAGTACCAGATTACAAGCAGCGGATGGTACTTTCAAAAGAAGCACTTATGATTTAAATCAAATATTTAAAGACCCTACAAATATTTTAGAACAATGGGATTTACTACAAAAAAACAGATATAGAGAAATGAGTAGAGTAAGTGATTTTTTAAAAGTAGCTGAAAGATTATTTCCTAAAGGAGAAATAGCTTTACAGTTTAAAGATAGACAAAACTTTGGTAAAAAAACAATGAAGTATCTATTTGCAAATAGATATAGACCATCAAACATACCTGGATTTAAAGAGTATACGGATATAACACAAAAATCTTATAGAAAATTATTGAAAACTTATCCTGATTTAAAATTTGAAGATGTATTTCCATTAGCACAGATGCAAGAGATAGTAGGTAAATGGAATGGTGTTCCACTTGGATTGTCTGATGAAGACTTAGATAGATATTTTAACAAAGAACTTCCAAGTGTTATTGATAAACAAAGTCAAAAAACAGATGAAATTATAAAACAAGAACCTCAAAAAGTTTCTCAAAAACCACAGACTGCACCATTACCTGATACACCTGCACCTAATGCTCAAGTGATACAAACAGCAGCGCTTCCGGCATCAGGGGTCCTAAATCAAGGATTGACTGCAACAGAAAATGCTTTATTATCTGAAGAAGAGAAACAAATTAGATTAAGACAACGAGGATTGGCATAATGGCTGAAATAAACTTTAATAATTTATATAATCAATTAAGTCCTATGGACAAAATGTTTTATGATCAACAGTTTCAAAAAAAATATGATCCTAATCAACAAAATTTAAAATTATCTTCTCAGCCTGCTTATAATCAAATGAAATCTGTTTATAACGCACAGCAACAAGTTCCTGAAAAAGGAATGATGGCTGGAATGGTAGATTTCCTAAACCCTTTTAGTTCTGCTAGTGCAGCAGAAATGCCTCAAATTCCTAGTCTCAGTTTAGGAGATCCACAAATTAATTTTAATACTGGAATTACAAGTGCATCTAATGCTATACCAAATATAAATGGTGTTCCAATAATTAATACAGGTGCAGTGAATCAACGTTTACAAAACACTAATTTAGTTGATGAAATAATTGCAGCAAATCAAAAGAAAACAAAATTATCTGTAGATTCAAATGGTAATATTGTAGAGGTACTTAAAGATAATGAAAATATTCCATTAAATGATCCTTTTGCCAATACTAATTTTCCTAACAAATCACCTTTTCTTTTTAATCAACAAGAAACAATACCTTCACAAAGTATGACACCTTTAGACATGAAAAGATTTGAAGGTGTAAGTGATTTAGGAAGACAAGATGAAGATGTTGAACAAGTAGAAAAATTAGGATCACCTCTTGATAAAACTAAATCTAAGGGAGAGGGTTTAGCAGGTTTATTTAGAGCATTACTTAGTTTTTTAATACCGGGAGCAGGATTTCTTTTAAACAAAGGAAAAGACAGTATGAGAGGTATTAGAAGTTTGAATCAACGATTACAAAATTCAGATTTTGGAAAATCTAAAAGTTTGACTGATTATTTTGATATGAAAAAATATGGTGGCTTTGATGCAAGAAATAGAAAAGCATCTACAACTATGAGAGAAGCTAGAGGAATTCAAACACAAGTCAATAGAAGAGGAGACTCTACATCTAGAACACCCGATAGAAATAGAAAGTCAGTTACAAAATCATCTGCAGCAAAATCAAAAGGCGTAGGTGGAGGTGGATACACTAAATCCGACTCTAATAGAGAAAGTTTCAGAGGAAGATAATGGCTAAAAACACTGCCTTAGATAGAATAGAATCTCACGAAAAACTTTGTCGTATTATGCAAAAACAAACTCATCAAAAAATTACTAGTATAGAAACAGATATTAAAGAAATAAAAAATCATATGCGATATGCAATGACAGCTTTAGTTGGTGGTATGTTTGCTATAATAATTATTTTATTTGAAAAACTATAGTTTTTTGGGAGGTTGGGCACTCAGCTGCCGGGATTGATTGTAGTGGGGACTATAGTCGCTATATCCATTCTCTAAAATCTTCATCCATAATCGTATTAGCAATATTAACTTTATTACGTAAAGCTTTTACAATTCTTTCATCAATAGTATCTTGACTCATAATATCAATATAAGTCATTTTTTGTGTTTGACCAATACGATCAATACGTGCTTCTGATTGTTGACGTTTCTCTAAATCATAACCATTTGAAAAATAAACCATATTACTACCTGCAGTTAATGTAATACCGTAACCACCTGTATGAGTAGTACCTACAAAAAATCTACACTTATCATCTGTTTGAAATTTTTTAATATTAACTGATCTAGTATCAGTATCTGTTGCACCATAATAATCTACAACAGAATCTTCACCGTATACTTTTTTAATTTCAGAAATAATTCTTCTTACATCGTGAGTATAGTGAGACCATATAATAGTTTTACCTTCTACGTTCTCAAGTATATTCATTAATTCACCTAGTCTAGAACAAGGTAAATCTTTTATAGTACCATCATCTGCAGTGAAGTGACCACAAGTAATTTGATGTAGTCTCATTAATTGAGTCATAACAGTTGCTGAAGATTGCATTTTACCATCAAGAAATGCAATAGCTTCTTGTTTCATTTGTTTATAAACTTTTTTTTGTTCAGCTGTTAGTTCAACATAATGTTTTACAAAAGTTTTTTCTGGTAAATCTAAACAGTCTTGTTTTAATATTCTTCTAGAAAAAGGTTTTATTTTTTCTGATAACTCACCAAGATTTCTATATCCAACAACTATTTCAACACGTCTACCTTGTACTTCAATTTTTTTAGTAACAGCATATCTTGATTTAAATATCCAATAAGAATCATGACCTAATAACCATGGATCAAGAAAAGCACATTGAGAAAATAAATCTAATGGTGATTTAGTTACAGGAGAACCTGTTAATATTCTTCTATACTTAGCATGTTCTCTTAGTTCAAAAATGTTTTTTGTTCTATTAGATGTTGGAGTTTTAATTGTAGTAGACTCATCAATTGCTATCATTGCTTTGTGGCAAGATAAAAATTTTTGTGCAAACTCTGTACCATTACCAGATGAAAAAGCTTCAACATTCATAATTAAAATATGAAAATCAGTTCCTGTTTCAAATAAAGTATTAAGTAATTGTTTTTGTTTTGAAGATTTATCTGATGTTTTCCATAGCACCATTTTTTTTTCGATATGATCAGGTAAATGCACAGGCACCTCCTGATCATACCAGTTCTTATAAACACCTTTAGGTGCAATAAGAAGGAGGCCATTTATCTGGCCTTTATCATATAATATTGCAGCATTATCTAGTAATACCTTTGATTTACCTGTACCCATTTCCATAAAGTACGCAAAATTTTCTTTATCCCAAGATGCTTTTAATGCATCTAATTGATGGCCATAAGGCTTAGTTTTAAATTTATAATTCATAATATATACTCTGTTTACTTTTCTTTCTAATTACTATAATAGTTATGAAAAAGAAAAAGTCAATGAGCAAAGTTTATTTAACACAAGATATACCAGGCAGTTCAATTGGACAGCCAAAATACAATGTTGTAGGAGCACAAAAGTTCGGACATATTGTCACACTTTTGCCAGAAAAAAGTCAAATTATTTTATCACCTGGCCCACTAATTCAAAAATTAAGAACACTATTAAAAGATTATACAACGGATGATTACTTATTATTATCAGGAGATCCTGCAATTATTGGCGTAGTTTGTTCTGTTGTATCTGATATTACAAATGGAAAATACAATTTATTAAAATGGGATAGGCAAGAAAAAACTTACTACCCAATTGAAGTAAATATTTTTCACAAATAGTCTTGACAAAAGATATAATCGATCTTATTTATATCACTATGAAAGTTAAACAGAAAATACTTAAAGGAGTTAAATTATGTTAATAGACCTACGAAAAGATGCACCTGATCAAATGAAATCTGTTGAGACAGAAACATTATCAGAAGAAATAGAAAAGTTATTATCAATACAAAAAAAAATAAAACTTTTAGAAGATCAAGCAAAAGATTTAAAAGAAGATGAACGACATTACAGTTGTGTTATTATTCCAAAAATAATGGCAGATCAAAATTTAGAGTCTTTAAATTTAAAGGATGGTTCATTTTTAAAAGTTAAAAAAATTTATAGTGCCACATTAAAAGCTGATAAAAAAGCTGAAGGCATACACTGGCTTCGAGACAATGGCTTAGGTGATATAGTAAAAAATAATATTACTGTATCATTTGGTCAAGGCGAAGATAACAAGGCTGTCGATTATGCTAGCCTTGCGAGGTCGAATGGGTATGAACCAACTCAAGAAGAGAAGGTTCACCCATCGACACTCAAAAAAGTTTTAGAGGAACAAAAAGACAAAGGTCTAGAAATTCCCGAGGAACTTTTCAATACGTTCGATGGAAATCAAACGTATATTAAAAATAAAAAATAAACTAATAACTAAATATAAGGAGTTATATTATGGCTAATACAGCTATTGAGAAGAAGAACAGTGCAGGCGCACTGGCAACTATCAGTCTTAGAAATGATTCTGGGAAAGGTAGTGAAGAAATAAAATCGGATGATGTATCTACACCGATTTTAAAAATCCTACATCAACTATCGCCTGAATGTAATCAGAGCAATGCAAAGTACGTAGAAGGTTCTAAACCTGGTATGATCTATGCAAAAGGTCTTGGTACATTAATAGATGGTGACAAAGGTGTGGATATATTAGTTGCACACGTGCAGACAAGATATCCAGAATGGCAAGAAATGGGAGATACAGCAGCTCCGCCTGTTGCAACTCATATGTCAGTACCTTCAGATGCCGTTGAGGAAAGAAATGGTAAGTGGAGATTATCAAATGGTAACTATTTAGAAAAGACTGCATATTTTTATGTAGTTGTTTTAGGTGATGAACCTAGACCTGCTGTAATTACTATGAGATCATCTAACTTAACACCTGCTAGAGAAATTAATCAAATGATTAAGAATCTCAGGTTCCAAGATGAAAAAGGTAAATACAATCCGGCAGCATATGCAGCAGTTTATACTTTAAAAACTGCAGGTAAAGTTGCAGGTAGTAAGAGTTGGCATGTCTATAAACCTTCAATGAACAGAGCATTAGATATTTCTGTTGAAGCTGACACTCAATTATACTTAATGGCACAAGAACTTCAAAAGACTGTGTCTAAAGGTCAAGCAAAACCTAAGTATGAAGAGAAAATTGCTAAACCAACTGAAGAGATTATCTAATTCACTAAGTGAATACTCTAGAGGAGAGGCGATGGCGCGAGAGTGGCTTCGCCTCTTTCATAACATAGGAAATTATGAAAGACTTTATAAAATATTTTACAGGTTTAAAAAGAAACTTTGGTTTTTGTAACATTAAAAATGGTTACAAAGATCCAGATACAGGTAAATTAAAATTTAATCCTGGTGACTATGGTTGGTCAGGAAAATTAATTACTGAAGAAGATTATGCTCAACATTTAAATGGAACTAAATCTATTGGTATACAACCATGTGATGATAATGGTTTAGCAAGATTTGGTGCAATAGATATTGATCCTAAAGTATATAAGAATTTAGATATAAAATTTTATTTAGATACAATCCAAGAAAAAAAATTACCATTAATACCTATTAAATCTAAAAGTGGTGGACTTCATTTATATGTATTTACAGAAGAATTAGTCAAAGCAAAAGTAGTAAAAGATTTTTTAGAACAAGTATTATTTTTATTTAAACTACCTATTACAACAGAGATATTTCCTAAACAAACTAAACTAGGAACAAATACAGATGATCAAAAAGTAAATGGTAATTTTATTAATCTTCCATACTTTAATAAAAATGAAAGAGTTGCATTAGATCCATCTGGTCAAGAAATGACATTAGATTTATTTTTAAAAGTTGTTGGAATGAATTTAATGACATCAACTAAACTAAAAGATATATCTGAAAACATAGTTAAAATAGAACTTACAGGTGGTGCAGAAGAGTTTAAAGATGGTCCACCATGTCTGGAAATTTTATCTAAAGAAAAAATGGATGATGGTAGAGATAGATTTTTATATAACTACATGGTGTTTGCTAAAAAGAAATATGCTGACGATTGGGCTAAGAAAGTATTACAAGCAGGTAGAAATTATTTTGAGTTCAATGAAACTTGGACCGATGATTATATTAAAAAGAAAATAAAAAACTGGGAGAAAGATACCAAAGGTCATACTTGTAATGATCAATTACTTGCACCGGTTTGTGTTAAGTCTGAATGTGTTAAAAGAAGATTTGGTGTTATCTCTGATAAAAAAATTGATTGGCCAATGATGACTAATTTAATCAAAGTAGATTTTAAACCAGATCCTGAATATTATTTTACAGTAGAAAATAAAACTGGGGAGTCTGTAGTAGTGCATGCAAAAAATGTAATACAACTCAGAGATCAAAAAGAATTAGGTAGTTTAATAATGGCACAGGTAAATGTGTTACCTCCTCCTATAAAACCTTTAGACTTTCATGTAATGATTAATGGATTACTAGATACTCTTGATACAGTGCAACCGGCTCCAGGAACCAGACCAATGGAAATATTAAAAAAACATTTAAAAGAATATATAAATGGTACACAAGCAAAAACATATGCATCATTTGAAAGTGGTAATGTTTTAAAAGATGAAGTGTATTCTTATTTTGTTTATGACGAATTTTACAATGAACTAAAAGAAAATGGTTGGAGAAAAGACTCATCAAGAACTTCTCACATGATTCAAAAAATGTTTGATACAAAAGATGATTCATTACCTCAACCAGAGTTTGGTAAAAAGAAAAGATTCCCTGGTAAACATAAAAAGACTGGTAAACCATATCCAGGTGTTAATGGATGTGTATCCATACCTTTATATTTATTTGATAAAGAAGAAGAGGACGTAGAAGAGACTGCTGACTTTACAGAAGAGGAAATTGTATAATGATATATAAGTTTTATGGACCACCAGGTACAGGTAAGACATACAGACTAATTAGTAGAGCTAAAGCTTATGTTAGAATAGGTACACCTTTAGATAACATTGCATACTTTGCATTTACTAAAAAAGCTGCAGGTGAAGCAAGAGATAGAATGCCTGCAGACAATGATAAACTATCATACTTTAGAACAATACATTCATTTGCATATGATCAATTAGAATTAAATGATGGAAAAGTTATGCAACCATCAGACTATGAAGCAATAGGTAAAGAGATAGGTGTTAAAGTAAAATATTACGACAAGTATAATAAGGAAGATATTAATTATCTAAACTGCGACAGTCCATATTTTCAAATGATTGGTAGAGCAATTAATAGAGATATTAGTATTAGAGATGAATATGATAGAGGAGAACACAATAAAAAAGAAATTAAATGGAAGATACTAAAAACAATTGATGACAATTTGAAAGAATACAAAAGAGTAAAAAAGAAATTAGATTTCAATGACATGATAAAACAATTAATTGAAAAAGAATCTTTACCTAAATTTAAAGTTATATTTATTGATGAAGCTCAAGATTTATCACCATTACAATGGAAATTATTTGATAAACTAAAAGAACATACTGATGATATTTATTTAGCAGGTGATGATGATCAAGCTATTTTTGCTTGGGCTGGTGCTGATGTAGATAGATTTATAAGTCAAAAATCTGATAAAGAAAAAGTTTTAAAGTATTCAAAAAGAATATCTAAATCAGTTCAGGAACAATCAGAAATACCTATTGAGAAAATAGAAGGATTAAGAAAACAAAAAGATTATTACCCAAGAGACTATGAAGGTGAATGTGAGTATATAAATAATCTAGATCACGTAGATTTAACAAAAGAAAGATGGGTTATATTAACTAGAACCATTAGTAGATTAGTTAGTATGAAAAAAGAATTAAGAGAAAGAAATTTATATTATCAGACAAAGAAAGAAAAATCTTTTAAAGTTAGGGTATACAATGCACATATTAATTATAACTCCTGGTGTAGAGGAAAGATATTAGATGAAAAAGAATGGAAAGATATTGAAGAATACATTGGAAAAAAAATGGAAGATTGGGAACCAGATTTAGATTGGTTTGATGCATTCAAAGAGGTTGAATATGAAGATAAGGAATACATTAAAGAGATGATGGAAAATGGAGAAGATTTAGATTTACCTGCTAGAATATTTATATCAACTATACATGCATTTAAAGGTGGTGAACAAGACAATGTAATACTTTGTTTAGACCAACCAAACAAAATTAAAAAAGCAGTTCGTAAGAGTAAAAACAAAAGTGATGAAGAACATAGAGTTTGGTACGTAGGAATCACACGTGCTAGAAATAATTTATATAAATTAAAAGCTAAGAAAAAAGTTAATGCATACAAATTATAGAATTACACAACAGTGTAAACAGAACGGGGTAGCGACATTTCCTATGGGGTGGGTGGCAGCATCTTGCTCTAGCGGGCGACGTTGGTTCGGTTCGCGGACCCCATTTGTTTTTAAGCCGTTAAACCAACTACTGCCACAAATAACTTAAAGGAGAAAAATATGAGTAATAAAGATATGTTTGATAAATCATTTCCACAAGATAAGCAGATAGGTGGGAGTCACTATAAAGACTTTCATATTCAACCCTATGAATTTATTTCTAAAAATGATCTCTCATTTTTTCAAGGGAACGTTGTGAAGTACGTTTGTAGATACTTGAATAAAAATGGAATACAAGATATAGAGAAGATAATTCATTACTGTGAATTAGAAATTAAAAAGATGAAAGATACAGGTAAGAAAAAATAATGTTGATGCCAACTACAGAATGGGTAGCACCTACGGAGTTTCCTGATTTAAGAAAAGCAGAAGAAATTGCAATTGATTTGGAGACAAGAGATCCAGAATTAAAGAAACTGGGTTCAGGGGCCATTAAAGGTAGTGGCGAAGTTGTAGGTATAGCTGTAGCTGTAGATGGTTATAAAGCATACTTTCCTATTGCACATGGTGAAGGTCCAAACATGGATCGTAAAAAAGTTTTAGATTGGTTTACAGACGTATGTGAATCACCTGCTACAAAAATATTTCACAATGCTATGTATGATGTGTGTTGGATTAAGAATTTAGGAATTAAAATTAATGGTTTAATTATAGATACAATGATTGCAGCATCTATTATTGATGAAAATAGATTTCAATATTCATTAAACTCTTTGTCTTGGGTTTATTTAAAACAAGGTAAGAATGAGTCTTTACTAACTAAAGCAGCTAAAGAAAGAGGTTTAGATCCTAAAGCAGAAATGTGGAAACTACCTGCAAGTGAAGTAGGTGGATACGCAGAAAAAGATGCTGAATTAACTTTATTATTATGGCATCACTTAAAAAAAATTATTATTGAAGATGATCTTCAAGATATATTTAATCTCGAGACTGATCTGTTTCCTTGTTTAGTTGATATGCGCCACCTAGGTGTTCGGGTAGATATCGAGAAAGCCAGTCAATTGAAAACAGTAATGGCAGTAAAAGAACAAAACTTATTACAACAAATAAAAATAGAAACAGGAATAGATACTCAAATATGGGCTGCAAGATCGATTGCAGAAGTTTTTGAAAAACTGAAGCTACCTTATAGCCGAACTGAAAAGACTGACTCTCCTTCATTTACTAAAAATTTTATTTCTACACATAGTCATCCTGTGGTTCGTATGATAGCAGAAGCTAGAAAAATAAACAAGGTTAGTACAACTTTTATAGATACTATTTTAAATCATTCACATTTAGGTAGGATACACGCAGACATTAATCAAATTAGATCTGATGATGGGGGAACAGTTACGGGAAGATTCTCATATGCAAATCCTAATTTACAACAGATTCCAGCGCGTGATCCAGATACAGGCCCATTAATCAGAGGTTTATTTATACCTGAGGAAGGTTGTAAGTGGGGTACATTTGACTACTCACAACAAGAACCACGTTTAGTTGCACACTATGCTTTAAGATTTGGTTTAGATTCAGCAACTCCGATATCAGAAGCATATCAAGAAGATCCTAAAACAGACTTTCATCAAATCGTAGCTGACATGGCAGAGATAGATAGAAAAGAAGCTAAGACAATTAACTTAGGTTTGTTTTATGGAATGGGTAAAGCAAAACTTCAGAATGAATTAAATGTTTCAAAAGATAAAGCAGATGAATTATTTAATACTTATCATGGTAGAGTTCCATTCGTAAAACAGCTAATGAATGAAGTTATGTCTGCGGCTCAATCAAAAGGACAAATAAAAACTTTACTGGGTAGACGTTGTAGATTTCCTAAGTATGAACCAATACTTAGAGGTTCTGATTGGGGACATTTTGTTCCTGCTCAAGATCATGACACTATGTTAGAATTAAAAAAAATGGGTCCATATATAAAAAATGAAGATGGAGAATTTATTAAAGACAAAGATGGTAATAAACAAAAAAACTATTGGCATAATAATTCATCGCGTAGAGCTTTTACTTACAAAGCATTAAATAAATTAATCCAAGGTAGTGCAGCTGATATGACTAAAAGAGCTATGATTAATTTATATAAAGAAGGTTTAATAGGTCATATACAAATACATGATGAATTAGATTTTTCTATTGAATCAGAGAGTCAAGCTAAAAAAATAAAAGATATAATGGAAAATGCAGTTGACTTAAAGGTACCTAATAAAGTAGATTATGAATCTGGGCCTAACTGGGGTGAAATAAAATAATGTACTATGTCTTATTTAAATGCTAATATACCGCCAATTTATTGTAAAATAAGGAAGGAATATCTTTATGATCTTAAGAAAAATAAAGGACAATTTAGTGAATGTGTTATCTTTGGTATTAGCTCTATCTCAGGTCGTGCACTCTTATTTAATATTATGTTACCCAACGGTGCGTGCTTTTGGAGATTACCTATCTCGGCTTTTTTTCAAAAAGAATATGAAAGAGATCAAGTGCCAGATATGCGATTGGATGAACTCCAATTGTGGAATAGTTTTAGTTACTATCCTAGTGTGCATTGTTTTGATTGGTTGGCTGGTATAAATGGTAAATATCTAGGAAAAGACAAAAAATTTTATCCAGGTCAATATCTTTTTACAGTTGACTGGGCTCATCCAGAGACTAATATACTAAATACGGAACATTCTGAAATTCCACAAGAACACAAGTGTGCACACATACTTGCATTAGAAAACGGTAATTATGCCGCTCAGCCAAATAACAGAATCATTTGGCATGTTAATAGTTATACTACAGATAATGATTGGCCCGACTATAGTGTACAAAATACATACTGGGACTGTGAAGGATCTGATTGGATAACAGAAGATTCTGATAAAATGTTTTATAATATTGAGGAGAAAAAATGATTTGTATAATTTGTGAACACGATTGTCATTGTAATGACATATGCCAAGCAGGTAATGGTTGTGGTTGCTCTACATGTGAACATCAAGAAGAAGTAGATACATTAAAAAAAATTTGGAAAAGAATTTTAAACTGGTTTAAATAATGAACTTAGTGGATCTGTTAAAGAAAAATATAGTCATGGTTCCTGTAGTTGCGTCAGTTATTGTCGGAACTTTTACAGGTGTTAGGTATATTGTATCTTTAACAGAAACTATCAATCAAAATAAAGCAGCAATTGAGAAAATACAAAAAACAGATTTAAAAAATCAAATCGGATACATTGCTAGAATACAAGAAAACCAAAGCCATTTATTGTTAAATATTGAAACCAACAAAGGTAATACTATTGTTACAAACGATAAACTTAAAACAATGGAAGAAAAAATAAAACAAATGGAACAAGATTTTAAAAATTTTTTAATTATGCGTAGTAATTTAAGTGAAGATAATTAATATGGAGTGTGTTAATATGAACTATTATTTTACAGGAAGTATCATTATTGCATTTATTTTATTAACAATTTTAATAGCACCATTATGAAAATATCTGAAAACACATCAGTAAGTATGCCAATGAAAAATATGATTGGTATCGTTGTAGCTGTTGCTATGGGTGTCTTTGCGTATACAGAAGTAACTGCTAGGCTTACATCGTTAGAGACATCAAGAGAATTGTTTCAAGCAGACTTACTTAAGAAGTCAGAACAGTTACCAACAGACCAGGAACAATATATGTTAATAGAAGATTTATATAAGACAACAGAAAAACTTGAAATAACTCAAGAGCAAAATATGACTAACAAAGTTAATATAGAATTTTTAAAAGCACAATTAGAAAAAGCATTAAACGATGTTGAAGAACTAAAAGATAAGGTAAGACAAAATGGAAACGGTCATCAGTAGTGTAGTAGCTCTTTGTATGTTTGTAGCAGGAGAACTTACAGAGCATAGAATACAGCCTGCAATGAGTGATTGTCTTAAAGGAAAGAGGGTTGCAGAACGTGATGCAAGTGATAATATTGAATACAAATGCGGAAAAGTAAAAGCAGAACTAGAAGAAAATATAGATGGATCTAAAGCTATTAAAAAAATTGTAAATGAATCTTAGTCGAAATTTTTCCCTTCAAGAATTAACCAAATCAGATACAGCTATACGTAGGGGTATTGATAACGAACCTAACGCTGATCAAATAGATAAACTAAAAGCGTTGTGTGAAAATATTTTACAGCCGGTACGAGATCAATTTGGTAGAGTTAAGGTGACGTCAGGATACCGTTCACCAGAACTTTGTATTGCAATTGGCAGCTCAATTAGTTCGCAACACTGCAAAGCTGAGGCGGTTGATTTTGAATGTCTTGGAGTTGACAATGCTGAAGTTGCTGATTGGATAAAACAAAACCTTGAGACGGATCAGCTGATTCTCGAGTATTACACACCTGGACAACCCAACAGCGGATGGATTCACGCAAGTTATGTACCATTCCATCCTAGACATCAATACATGAGAGCTTATAGAGAAGAAAAGAAAACTAAATACAAACCAATTATAGGAAAGGCAGTAGATTTGATATGAGTGTAATAGATAAAAAAACGATAAAATTATTTCAAAAAATAGATACAGTACATGGTGTATGTGAAGAGTGTGAAGAAGAAACTATTTTAGTTGCAATTGTTTCAGAATTTTACAGATGTACTAATTGTGGTCATGATACTAAACAACATATCAATGGTAGAATTAGATATTTAAAATTAGATGCTTCTGATAAAAAATGGATAAAAGAAAATTACGTTAAATAATGGCTAAACAAAGTTTTAAATTTTTTACACCTCGTGATCAACCTAAAAAAAGAGGTCCTCGAAAACATAAAAAATCATTAAATAAAAACGAAAAAAGACAGAAGCGTACTAAGCGTTATAAAGGCCAAGGTAAAGGCTAAAAGAATCAGGCCTCAGGCTTCTGTTCATTGTCTGTCTTCTGCTTATTATCTGTTTTTTCACACATAAATTTAGGATATAATTCTAAAGACTCTACTTGATCTGCTGCAAATAAATCGCCATCAAATAATATACTATAAGACTCACCGAGTCCTTTTTGAACACAGGCATAATGTGTACCATAAAACCTTTTGTATTCATGTTTTTCAAATGGAACTTCAGCACATTGTTGCGACACAACTGAACATATATATAATGTTAAAAAAAACTTCATTGACTAACCCTTGTAATTAAATATAACTATCTTATATTATTATTTATAAAATACAAACGAAAGTAACATAAAAATGGATATAAGAAAATATAAATCTGTAGCACTGTCACATGATAGTTGCGACAAGTTGGACGGCATCAGGAAGATTATTGTTCCTGAAGTATCAGTGTCTAGAGCAAAAGCTTTAGATATATTAATAAATGAGAAAGCGAGAAAACTAAATGGTAAACTTAGAAAGACTGAAAACAGTTAATCTTTACGAAAAAAAAGATCCCGTTAGAGATTTATGGCGTAATGTTTTAATTGTAGGTATTGAAGATCTTATTAAAAAAAAGAAACTTCAATATCAATGGAATAGAAAAGCATATTGTTTAGAAGAAATGTGGTTTCACCATGAAGATTTTAAATTAATATGTGAGTTTGCTCAGTTAGAACATTCGATAGTTAAAAAGAAAGTATTTAAAGCAATAGAAAAACTAAAGGAGAAATATGAAAAAAGGGAAACGAGTATGCCCACGATGTCAGGGGAATGGCTACATAAAGATAAAGAGATCAGTGGAAGATCAAAGAGATGGAATAGTTCAATGTCCAATGTGTAATAGTGAAGGAGCAATACCTATGGAACTAGATAAAGTAAAAGAACAAAATAAAATTCAAAGAATATTATATAAAAAATCTTCTTTATTAACTAGAGATTTAGTTAAAAGTCTTATTAGTAAAATTAGAATGCTTCAAAAACAAAAAGTATTTTTACAAAAGAAACTAAGAGAATCTACGAAAGATAATAATGCCTGCTAAAAAATATTCAGATTATCATTTTAGAAAATTACAATATGATTTTGTAAATATACCAAGAGAAGCTTCTGATAAGTTAAAAACTTTATCAAAAAATTTTAAGTACGGTAAAGAATTAAAACGAGGTAAAATTATTGAAGCTATGTCTTGGCAATATAATATAATTAAAAATACTAATTGTTCTATTGTTTGGAGAGATGGAAAATTTGAAGTTATAGAAAATGAAATATAAACATTGTAAAAAACATAATATAAATTCTGAAAATAATAGTGAATTATTTGTTATAAAAACAGAGTATAAAAAAAAAAATGGTAAAAAATTTGGTCCTTATAATTATAAAATATGTGTATTATGTAAAAGAGAGCACTCTAAAAAATACGCAAAGAAAAATCCAGAAAAAGTAAAAGAATTACACAGAAAATATTTAGAAAAACCAGAAAATAAAGCAAAAGCAAGAATAAGAAAATTAAAATTTATAGAAAACAATAGGGAACATGTTAGAAAATATTTAAATAATTGGGAAAAAAATAAAAGAAAAACTGATCCTACGTATAGTTTAATTAAAAATTTAAGAAGTAGATTATGGGCTGTTTTGAAAAAACACAAAAAATCAAATTCAACATTAAAATTAACAGGATGTACTTTAGAACAGTTAAAAAAACATTTAGAAAATAAATTTGAAGACGGAATGAATTGGGATAATTACGGAGTTTGGCATGTAGATCATATAATAGCTTGTGCTAATTTTGATTTTTCTGATCCTAAACAACAGGAAATTTGTTTTCATTACACTAACCTTCAACCCATGTGGGGAGAAGAAAATGCCAAGAAAGGATCGCGGTTAATATAATATGACAATAGACTTATCCAAAATTAAACTAGATTTAATTGTAAAAAATAGAAAAGCTGAATTATATTTAGATGAAGTTAGAGAAGACTACTACCTTCCACTAACAAAAGATTATCAAGATTGTGTAAGACATGTAAAAAAATTTATTAAAATTAGAAAATTTCCATGGTATGTACATATTGGAGCACAAACTGCAGCTTTTATAATAGATCCAATAGGTTTTATAAAATTAAAATGGCAAGGTTATAACTTTTTAATAGAATCATATTGGGAACTAAAAAGATTAGTTAAAGAGTGTGAAATGGAGTTTGAAGCAACAGAAAAAGCTATAGAAAAATCTGAAAAAATTATTAACAACATACAGAAAGCAATCGATGATAAAGTGGAATAAAAAGTTTAAATATCCTAAGACAATAAGAGAAGCTATAGAAGGCCAACGTCATTATATTATTAATGAAGAAAAACTACCATCTGTGACTACAATCTTACAGGCTACACAGTCTGAAGAAAAGAAAGCTAGTTTACAGAATTGGATGAAAAGAGTTGGATCTGACAACGCTGAACACATTAAAAACACTGCAGCTAATCGTGGATCAATTATGCACCATATAATTGAGTCTTATCTATTAGAGGCAAGACACGCTGATTTAAGCGATATTGGGGTTCAAGCAGGTGCAATGGCCGAAATTATTTACAATGAGGGTCTAGAGGGCTGTATGGACGAAATATGGGGGTCTGAAGTGGCTTTGTACTATCCTGGACTGTACGCCGGGGCTACTGACCTAGTTGGGGTGTATGAAGGCTCTGAAGCTATAGTAGATTTTAAACAATCTAACAAATTTAAAAAACGTGAGTGGGTTGAAGATTATTTTGTACAACTTGTGGCATATGCCATGGCTCATAACACTGTATATGGTAGTAAAATTAACAAAGGTGTTGTTTTAATGTGTACTAAAGACAAACAATTTCAAAAATTTGTAATTGAAGGTCGTGAGTTTAATAGATATGTTTGGCAATGGCTTAGAAGAGTTGATGAATATTATGGCCAAAAAGTGTCCAAAGTGGGGCAAGAAGCTAGTTAACATATGTTTACTACTTTGTATCAGGCATCCGGCTCCAGGGTTCATGTTCCACCCATAGGTATATTTTTAGCAAATGATATTTTATTTTTTTTAAATTTTATAAACACTGGAACATTGGAACATTGGAACAAACTATTGAAATTATTGAATAAAATACAGTTTACAGCTCAGAACATCTAGAACATAAGTGTATCAACACTTTTAGAACATACACTTTTTAAAAAGTGTTATATATCAATGTTTATTTCTGTTCTGAGAGACCCAATTTAGAGCTAGTATTTTAGCTTTTTTTATAAAAAAAGTATGCTAAAAAATAGTATAAGGAGAAAACAAATGAGACGTAAGAAAAAAAATAGAAAAACTATTCCTCTCAATACAAAATCTTTAGGAAACAAAATTGAAGCATATCCATTTGTAGAAATAGAGTGGCTTGATATCGAAGGTGATGCGGGCTGGTCAGATACTAAATCTTTAAATAAAGAAAAATTACCAACGTGTGTATCAAAAGGTTATCTTGTAAGTCAAAAAAATGGTGTCACTAGAATATTTACAGATTATATAAAAACAAAAGACAAGCCTACCTTTGATAGTATTGGTAATACAACTATTATTCCAACTGCTGTAATTGAATCTATTAAAAAATTAAAATAAATTAATTTAATGAATCTGTTTTTTTTCTTTTTGGTGTTTCTTTTACTTTTTCTTTCAACTCTTCAAATTCTACACCTTCTAGTATTGGACTATAATCATCAATTATTTGTTTCATTCTTAATTCTAGTTCTTCTGTTGACAGGTCTTCTAGTTTACCAGTTCGAATTATCTTTTGTTCAATATAAAGCCCTGCAGCTTTCCCTCTTGCTACCTCTGCATTAACTGCAGCTGACCATGCTTTTTTATCTCTAGCTTCATTTCTTAATTTAGCTAATTCTGCAATATGATTTCCAAAAGTAACTTCAAATTGTTTTTGCCACTCAGTCCTAAGTTCACCAATATATTGAACAACTAATGGATAATGTTTAGGATTTTGTAATACACTAGCTGAGTGTCTTGCTGATTCTTTTGAATAACCTGCTTCTATTGCACATTGAGTAGCAGTTTTTCTACCCTCTTCAGATATTAATAAATTAGCAAATCTAATCTGTTGTTCTGTCAGTTTTTTAGGTAATCCCATTATTCCTCATACATTTTTTTTTCTGATTCATAACCTTCCATAGCCATTTCATGAAAAGTTTTTTCTTTTTTTCTATTATACTTAGTTTTATCTTCTATTACCTTTGACTTAAATTTTGGTGTTCTAACTTCTTTTGCTACAGGATTTTTAAATATTCTATCAAAGTTTTTTCTGTAATTATCACTTGAAGGTCTTGAAATACCATCAAATGTTCTACCTTTTTCACGTTGTGTCATAGTTGTTCCTCTATTGACTTTTAGCACAACAATAATAATATATCAACTGTTGTTAGGGTAAAATATTATAACAATAGTATTCTGGTTAACCTAACAATGTTTTGTTTTTACCGTTATATGGGGTTCGGCTTACGACCTTGAGATTTACTCCCTCAACTGATACTGGGGCCCCATATTAAAAAAGAAATTATGCAAGGAAAATTACTTAGACAAGTCCTAGATAAAATGTTGAAACAAGAAACAGCACAGGGTGCTCGTGTTCAAGTTTGTTTACCTGATGGTAAATATTATGATATTAATTCTTTACAACTTCTTGAAAATAAACTATTGGGATCTAGAGAATCACATCGATTAGTCTTCACAGTTCAAGCTGAAACATGGAATATGGGTAAGGTTTTGAAAAAAATTGGTTAAGCATGTTTGTGTGAAAAACCAATGAAACCTGAGACTAAATTTTATGCACAAGTTAAAAGAAATCTTACTGAAATATCCTGGATTAGGATTGAAAACCTTAGTGTTCCTGGTACTCCCGACTTATTGGGCTATAATAATAGTGGCCACTTTTTCACTGTTGAATTAAAGTATACAAAAACAAATAAAATTAAATTTTCTCCACACCAAATAGCCTTCCATGTGAAGCATCCTGAGAATACATTTATCATGGTTTTGGATGCCTCTTGCATGCTTCCAAAACTTTATGAGGGCAAAAGAATCCGGAATCTTGTAGCCGGAGGCCTGACTCAGGCCCCCTGTGCCACCGGTTACGACGCTTGTCGCTTGACGCTTGACGCTTTGTAATCCGAACTTTTGTAAACAGGCAAATTGTCCTGCGTCAAAATGTCGCAGCTTGTCGCTTGACGCTTGTAGCCGTTTGCTACGCACCAGGCTTCATGGATCTTAATCGCTGTCTTGCTCAGGCGCTTGTCGCTTGACGCTTGTTGCTTGCTGCTTGTCGCTTGACGCTTGTCGCTTGTTGCTTGTCGCTTCATCCTTCATCGCTTTCTCTCCTAATTTTTGTTGTTTTTGAAATTCCTTGCGCTTTTTGCGCAGCTCATTATAAAATTTTGGGTGTTTGAATACGAACATATTAGTGCTGTCCGTATTCAATGTTTTTAACTTCAGGATCCCAGCACGCCCGGCAATCACCGCACGCATTATCTTGATCAGGTGCAGGACATGTTCGACTCTTCGTTGAAACTGTCGACGTATTGGGCCAGCTCGTAACGGGGCCTTGGTCAACCATTGGTGAAGAAAAACGTATTACAAGATTATCAGGCTTATTATTTAAATGGTCCTTGATCCAAGCTTCACGCGTTGGCATCCAGTGCCGTTTAGTAGGTGTTGCCCTGCAAACTTCATAGATCTTGTTTAGGTGTTCCAGGTCCTGAACGTCTCCGGAATCGTGCCATCTAAAGACATCAGGCTTTTTTGAATTGATTAAAGTTGTCATTGCCTCAACCCAGTATGGATTTTTTAAAGCGTCCAGCCTTTTATATTGGGCCTTCTGTACGACTGAAAACACGTAGCAGCCCTTCAGGGCATAGCATCCATAACAAACTGAGTCAGGAATTAATCTTAACTTGGCGCCGGTCTTGCACTCAGCAGCTGGAATTCCAATTGACCAACCCGGCATTTTTGAGGGCTTACTTAGTCCACCGACTAGGGCCCAGGCTTCTTTTGTATTCATTTTTTTTACTCCTTGGTTTTTTTTATTATATTAAACTAAAAATTTTTTTATTCACCTTACATAATTGTCACAGCTTGGCGCTTGATGCTTGGCGCTTGCCGCTTGCCGCTTGAGTCAAGAAACAAATTGACGCGCGACAATTTGTCGCAGCTTGTTGCTTGATGCTTAATTATGGACCAGCTGGCGCTCATTGCGTCTTCCAACTGATCCCAGGTCCATTGAGTGCTGGCCAGTAGCAACGATCGTTCCCGCATAAACTACACCACTCGGTCAATAGACCAGGGATCAGTACCCAGGAAAGACGGCCTGCAGTAGGCGGTGTGATCCTGGGTCTGTCCTTGCTAGTTTGAGTTTTTAATTTCGGATACTAGCAAACGGAAATTCTTTAATTATATTTAAACATTTTTTCTAATTCCTCCATGTCTTTATCACTTGGTTTTTTATACCAAAATCTAGGAAATAAACCGTGGTAGTTTTTAGTATCTTCTACTTCATCTACTAAAGATGGCTCATCCCAAATTTCTTTTTGTGTGTCATATTTATTTATATTAAACATATTCGAATTATGGCATGAATAAATTTTTTAATACATTCACATTATTGTCGCACCTTGGAGCTTGAGGCTTGAGGCTTGAAACTCTGTCAACATGACAGATTGCCCTGCGACAAAATGTCGCAGGCATCATGCGACAATTTGGAGAATTTAAATTTCTTTTTTTTCGTGATATAATAGGGGTGGGTTGGTCGGGATAATAAAACTAAAATTTTTTTACTTTAGAATAATTCTAAACTAGATGCGTCGATCTGTCACTTTGATGTTTCACGTGAAACATTGTAAGATATGATTTTAACAATTAATAATAGGAGTAAATAATATGCCTAGATTTAAAGTACACTACACAGCTGACATTTGGGAATCTGTGATAGTTGAGGCTAATACAAAAGAAGAAGCTACAACTCTTTTTGAAACTCATGATGATAATTATTTTGAGGCTAGAGAAGATGAACCAGAACAACATGGTATGGAAAATATCAAAGTTGATGTGGTTGAAGAACTAAAATAAAACTGCGACACTTTGCACAATGGCTTTAATTAGCCATTGTGTTATTATTTCAACTTAACCAAAAAGGAGTAAATATGACTAAAGAAAAACGACAAACACTAAATACTGAAAAACGTAAAGTTATTGGTGGTGTGTTTCAAGATCATTTTGAGAGTAAATCAAAATACAAAGCACAACATACTGACGCAATAAAAACTTACAATGATATGCGTTCAGTTGCTAAAACAAAGATTGAACAACTTGTAAGATTTCATCAACCACAAGAAGATGTAGATACAGTTAGAACCATGATAAATAAATATGGAGAAAACAATGGTGGTCAATTACACCATGATAATTGTTTTTATGTTCAAAACTCAACACCACGTATGGACACCGACTATAATGGAAATCCAAAAGAAGTTTTAGATGATGTTCATATTGAGTTCAAAGCTAGTAAAGATTTTCTAACTTCTTATTACAGAGATGAGATAAGATCAAAAGGTCTTGACCCAGATTATTCAGTTAGACTTGACAACAACTATGACAAAAGAAGTCCTAGTTATTACAATGCTGAAAGTGAGATCAATAAATATCTAGGTTGGACAAACGACAATAACTCAAGCACAAATCAAACTATTAAGCATAAAAATAGTTGGGAAAATGATTTCAGAATTTGGGTCATTGGGAGTTCTTATTGTCATAATAGAATGTTTCAAACTGATACTCAAGAGTATGAATGGTTTAGATCATTTGACATTGCAAAAGAAAATGTTGTTTTAGCACATAAAAAACTGTTTGAACATATCAATGATAAAATGGATAAATTAAAACTTGGTTTAAAATCTTACCGATACTTTGATCAAGCTAAATCGTTAGCCGATAAACTTGGAGTTCCTTTAAATGAAAGTGTACTTGACGCACATAGTTCAATGGCACTTTCAATTTATAGTCCAGAAAATTTAGCTGATCTTTTAACTGATGAAGTGGAGTTGACTAAAGATGAAAAAATAGCAATAGCAAAAGCACAACTACAACAAGACGTTAGAGCAAACTAACTGCGACAATCTACACAATGGCGATAACTTCGCCATTGTGTTATACTAGGGAAATTAAC